>Ga0065711_1030478_pt1 | contig 32381 bp, 24 predicted proteins | sample Hoacrofraction12_FD_59098 | JGI IMG/M metagenome (GOLD analysis project Ga0065711, IMG submission 59098) | Hoatzin crop microbial communities from Cojedes, Venezuela - Epithelial fraction 12 v2 (version 2) | ecosystem: Host-associated > Birds > Digestive system > Esophagus > Crop | place...
AGAAGGAGACTCCACATCCTCCCTGGGCAGCCTGTTCCAGTGCTCCGTCACCCTCAGAGGGAAGAAGTTCTTCCTCATGTTCAGACGGAACTTCCTGTGCCTCAGTTTGTGCCCATTGCCCCTTGTCCTGAAACCTCTGATCTGTCACCTGAAGCACCTCCTCCCCCTCCTTCTTTACTGACCTTGGTGGCTGCAGAGACGTTTCTCTCACATAGTCTCACTCCTCCCTCTGGCTGCAAAATGCCATTACGCAGGGTTTTTTTTATCTGCTTAAATATGTTATCCCAGAGGCACTACCACTACTGCTGATGGGCTCAGCCTTGGTAGGCGATGGGTCCATCTTGGAGCCAGCTGGCATTGGCTCTATTGGTCATAGTGGAAGCTTCCAGCAGCTTCTCACAGAAGCCACCCCTGTATCTCCTCCGCTACCACCACCTTGCCGTACAAACCCAGTACATGCTGGTAGGAAAGGTAAGCACTGCTTGCAAAGAAGTTATGAGGTCAGTTTGAAACCAAGTCCAAGAAGAATGCTGTTGAAGTACATCTGGTGCATATATATACTGTTCATGGATGTTTTTTGGTGTCTCTCCTGATCACATGGGGCCAGACAGGGGTACTTGATTTCTGAGGTTACAGGATCTACCACAGCATCCTGCATGTGGGGATTTACTCAGGTCACTCCAGCTCCAGCCAGCTTCTTTTTTCCAAAATAAGAACTAAGACACCCTGATGTGATCTCAAGTTCCATATAATGTTGCAGCAATAGGAGGGCATTGTAGAGGGTTCAGATGGGGGCTAAGTAGGGTACTAAAGTTTTCTTTTTTCTTTTCCTTCCTTTCTTCCCATTGCAGGAACTTGTTTTCTTCTAAATCTACTTTCTGAGCTCTGAATCTTGCTTGCCCTTTGCCCCTATGAATAGTCTTACATGTTTGATTCCTTCCATTTTGGATTGTTGCTCACATACCTGATATTGCAGGCTTGAGACTTCTTCTTTCCTGAGAATGTATTTGCACACTGTATCTTAGACTCAAAATGTTAATAAGAAATATCACAAAACACCTGAGGGAAAAAATCCTTAAACTCTTACGAAGTAAAATCATCATGAATCACTTCAATTCTTATTTTTAATGAGTGCTTTAAGCACTCTAGAATCAACAGTAACAATAGGTATCCTTCAGATTAATTTCTCGGCCTATAGCTCAAGTATTCCATAACTTCAAAACACTACTGCAGAAATGCAATGAAGGAATATTTTGAAAGTGTGTAGGTAACACCTCTGGGAAGCTGCAGTTCCTAGTCTAATAAGTCAGGAATTCTTATTAACAGAGATAACAAACATATCAAGACATCAACAGATTGGCAGAAAGAGTTCAGTCTGACACATAACAGTGATATTCCTGGATGTCTTTTAATTTATATCTCTTTGTCAAGAATGGTAGACAAGGGAAACAGGGATATTTTTAGCATCAAAGTTAGTTATTGTCTTTAATTACAGTAGTGTAATGTGATTGAGCTTATACATGTATCTGTATACATTAATATATATTTTGGAAGATGCAAGAGAGTCCTTTCTGTATGCATGTGTTTCTATGCATACATCACACATTGTGCAGTTGGAACATTAGTCATACTGACTTAAACAACAGTGTGTTATAATTGATTCATGTCATTTATTCATACTGTAATCCATGTTTTTAATAAGGCTTTATAAATGTATGTCGCGATGAGATATTAAGCTGAGGAGCAATTGCAAAGATTATTATATGTTAGGAAGTTCCTACTTAGATCAGAATCACTAACCAAGCCATAATCAAGAGCTCATTGTCTCCAATGTGAATTTAAATATAAAGAAAATAGATGACAGATAAAATTAGACACTTAAATATCTAGTAGAATTCTATTACATAATTTCTCAGCCACTGAGAGCCCAATTCAGATAAATTCTGAAAGTAAGGCTTTAAGGTTTTAGATACTTTGAAACAATGACTTTTAAAAATCCTTATCAATCTAAAGTACCTGCCTACTGACCAAAGTAAAAGATGCAAGCATAAGATGTACACATGGTTTAACAGATATACAGGCATGTTAAAAAATAATTTCTTAAATCAATTAGAAGTGAAAATAAGAATTATGATGCAGTGGTTTATAGCTTTAACTTGCAATTCAGAAAAGCTGTTTTTCAGTCTCTCTTCTGTCATAGATTTCCCTAAGGGCTAGAGCCACCACACCACTGAAATCGAAGTTCTTAACCTTTACATGTCTGGTCCCCAGACTAGAAAGCACTGTAATATCTAGAGATACCTTTTATATTACTTTAAAAAGTGCAGGAATAGTCCTATGATTGTACCATGAAATAATGAAATTAAACAGACAAATTTAAGATTCTTGTTCACTCACAGGGCAACAGTGCTGTTTCAAGAAAGGTGAAAAGTAGCCCTTTCCTACATAATTTATAAGCCACTAGGGAGAAATATCTCACATGCAAAGCTGATAGAGGTATCCCAGTTTTTTGTACTCCAATCACAAGACACCAAACCAAAGATTATCCTCCCTCTTCTAAGTAGTCACATCTCACTCTCCTTTATCTTGAATTTAATATTGACTATGAGAAGAAGATATACATAAAACTTAGGAAGGGAATTTGTTGCAGAAGAAGCATATAAACTCTAGCTTATAAGAAGCAAAGGCAAAAAAAGGATGCAGAGCTTCCTGGGTGAGATTGCTTCTAAAGGTGCATTAGTGTCAAGGGAATTTAGGACAGACCAAGCCATTGTCTGGGAGACTTCAGTGTCTATAAAGTGGCCCAATAAAGCTGTGGAGTAAGGTAGATCTCCTGAAAACAGACGTCATTAATTTTGGACTTCCCTTTAAAGTGCTGGTTGCTTTCTGACTCAATATGAAAAAAGGCGTGACTAATCAAATGTTATTATTTTAAAAAATTAAATATAAGAGGGTATTTTTCTTATGGTTCTTCATGCTTTGCTTTTGGCAAGTGTACTAACAGAATTAAAAAAATATGCTAAATTCAAATTTCCATGTATGTGGAAAAGGTACACTTCCTGACATGAGCTTTGCACTTGCATTTTCTTTCAGACAAGTGAGTCTCTTTAAACTGGGGTGACATTTATCAAAAAATCAATACAGAATGAAAGAGAATTCTCAAAGTTTCCCAACTCAGAATGCATGAAACATCACAGATAGGTTTCTTTCTCATTCCAGAAGAACACTGAAATCATTGCTATTTTCCTTCCTTATGTCTCCTGTATAAATTAGAAAGTACTTCTAATTATGGTAGTCAGTAAGTATGCACATTTCTTGTAAAGTCATTAGCTCTAAAATCTCTCAGGGCTTTTTTCCTCTTATTTTTTTGTTTGAGATAATTAAAATTAAGTTGCTACAATATTGCTCAGAATTCTGGGTACCTTTACTATTTGCTTCAACATACTCAGGGGAAAGGTGAGTGACAGTTTCATCTGATCTGGCTTCGCCTCGGGAGAAATGTCCACAATCACATCCACCCCTAGAAAGGGAGAGCAGGGGAAAGTGCTAAAATTAAAGCTTAGAAGTCATCCTCTGATCTTTCAGCAACCAATTCATGTGAATTACATAGGAATGGTGATCATGGGAACAATGTGGATGTTCCTCCTATCCAAGTGCTCCGCTTGGCTAATCAGTTTGCTCTGAACTTTTTTACGCTGCAGCACGCTGCTCTTCTTTTCAGTGTATATCATTAATTTCCTGCAGAACCCTGTATAACTTCAGTGGAATTTCTAACTGTCTTTTCTTATCTTCTACCCCTGGGAAAACAGAATCTTGTAACATGTTGATAAGAAGTGCAACACAAGTGATTAAAATCCTGTGAAAAAGCATAAAATGTAGTGCAGATGTTAAAGTTTGAAATACAGAAGGGAAATTGAATGTCATTTTATTGTCTAAGTGTTTTAGATGGCTGTACTAATTTTATAAAGTGCTCAGGTAAAACCCGTAAGTGGGACCTATTAATTAGAGATTGAGTTTAGAATGCGAAGAAGACATACCATTTCTCTGAACTTTGTAACAAATGAAGACGAAACTCTGGATTTCAGGGTAAACCAAGCACAGGACAGATAATACCGATTGTCTGTTGCTGTTTGTTCTGGCAGGTACAAGGAAGAACTCACTATTTAGTGCTTCTTTCTTATCTTTTTATACCCTTTGAACGTATGTGGAACAGGGAAGTAAATATGGAAAAGGAAATAACAAGGTTTTTAGAGTGTTACTGTGGACTAATCAAATAATACTCTTGTTTAGTACAGTTGGGTACCATGTTTATTAGCAAATATTTACCTGTGACTACTGTCTTCTAGTACTTCTGTAGTGATAAATCATTTATTAATTGTTTCCAAAACTTGTTCTTCCAGTTTACTTGCTTGTCTTCAGTGAGTAAAGGTGGCAGAATAAGATCCTTGGAAACTTTAGAATTCCGCTACTAGTATCTTTGTGAAGATGAAATATCTACTAAGTAAAATCAAATCACTCCAAAGAATTTTTCTGTGCTGTGCTGTTCCTACCATGAAGTGAAAATGGAGGGGTTTTTTTTGCCCATCCAGAACTGAGTTTCTGTGAAGATGAAAAGCAATGGTAAGGCTAAGTTTCACCAGAAGCCGGGTAACAGATAATGACATTAATAGAAGGCCATACACTGCCATTATCTCCGTATGAAGTTTTTCCATAGTGAAATACCTCACATCCACCCTATAAATTTCTTTATCTCTTTACAAAGTACCTAATTCTGTTTTAATTCATTCACTTCAGAGGTGACATAACTGCCCTCTGGAACAGATTATTCGGCTATGAGTTTCAGGCTGATTATGCCCCTACAGTCAGTCCCTCCCTGACTGTTCTGCATTTCACTGCTTCACATTTCATTCTTTGCAGCTTCACAGTCAGCTTGATTACATGCAACTTTACACTTTAAATGCTGTAACAGGAAGGATCCCCTTATGTGGCAAACCAAGTACCTAGGACAAAACAGCTGTATTTACTCCCAGTTGTAGGATAGAAACTTCCTTCCCCTCTCAGGATGTTTGGATTATCTGTTCTAATTCTGACAGCTTCTTGCTTTCCTATTTCCCTCTCAAGGTTTTTTGTTTTTCTTTGTGAAAAGTGAGATCCATTCTTACATCTCCAGGAGCTGGATCTTTAAATTGAAGTTCAAGTATCACAAGACTCATGACATAATTACAAGGGTGAGAAACATGACAGAATTCAGGACTGTATGTGGTTCAGTCATCAAAGCAAAGTAAAATCCTGTCCACCTCAAACTATTGCCTTCATTTGAAGTAGATCCACAAAATAATGCATTGTCTGAAGAATCCCCGATAATAACAATTAATTGAGCATTTGCATGAAGGTGCTGAATTTTACTGAATTTTTGTCTTTACATTTTTACATTTTTATATCTTCAGTATGGATGACTGCATTTTCTGCTACAACTGAAAGTAATGCTTGTTTGTTCTTGAAGATGTGCATTCATTTCAGCACAATTAAGATCTCTCTCTCTCTTCTGTTTTTCAGGTTAGACTGAGAGGGATTTATTTTTTTCTGTGACATTATAACTTTCATATTCTGAAGATACTGGTAAGAAGAGTAGAGATTTTCTGAAAAGTCATGTTGGATTTCAATGGAGAAAACCATCCATTTGGGTGTCAAAGAAGTGCAACTGTTTTTATGTCTGTTGTATCAAATTTACAAAAAAATATGTATTTGCCCAGTTTTTTCTTTATTCCTAACTTTTTTCTAAGGCCATTTCTGGCTCCACAGACCTACAAAGATGCTGAGAAAACTTCTTTTTCTTACCAAGTATATACAGAAGTCAAAGCATGAACATGCCAGAGCATTCAGGAATGTTAAAAGTTTATATTTTTAAAATGATCTTTCAGCTTGTCAACAACGGAATGAAGATGCTTCAGTGGTCATCACTCTGAAGGATGATTCACCAAACTATACTCTTTAATTGAAAGACAGGACATGGAGACAGAGCTAAAATTAAAATCACAGACTGCCAGAATTCTAGGGAAAAGACCTTTTTGTGGTTAGGGCAGTTATAAGCTGCTTAGTGTCCTTAAAAATAATCATAAGTGTGATAACATTAAGTTCTGCCGTATCAGTGGTTATTGTCACTTGCCACACTAATTTTCCTCACCCATTAAATGTTAACGGTTGTGTAAGAATGAAAACTTAAGATCAGTTTTGTAGTAAGAATTTTAAAATGGTCTAATGGCAGTTAGATTTCTAACATACTTTTAAAGTCAGTATCGGTAAGATACTCATCTGCCTTTTCTTAAAAAAAAATAAATACACCCCTCTTTTCACACAATTAACAAAACTAACAAAATCAAAAGGCCAGGAGAGTAAGTAGAAATTAACTTTTGTATCTTGCAAATATACGTACTTTGTATTTTAGTCTGTCTATTGAGATTGTTATTGCAATTAACTTGAAGGCTCAAAAATTGTGAATCAACTGCCTAAAGCAGTGGTTTAGAAAATATATATATTCAGTTTTACATATTGAGGTTTTTTTATTTGACTACTTCCTTCTAGACATGTCAAAGTTCTTGAAAAGTTCTTTTCTTTGCACACAGGAAGTCCACAAGGTTATGTTAAAACAGAAAAAGATACATTTGTTTTATCATCTCATATGTCTAGAAAATAAGGTAGTAAGAAGATACAAAGAAAAGAAAGAGAACTGTGAAGTAAATATTACTTACAGTAATTTAGATCTCTTATAAAGGCAAATAAGGGTGTACAAAAGCTCTTTATTGTAAGTCTTTCTCTCATCAAGTATTAATATTCACATTTAATTCTCGTCATTATGTGCTAATGCTACCTTTGTTTTGCAAATCTTTAGCTCCAGAAGGGATACTAGGTATTGAAATTCATTTTAAAGCCACATGTAGTTTTTAAAATTTCCTCATCCTCCAGCAAAAATGTGACCAATTAATGATTGTTTGCTCTAGTGTTTCAAAAATAATCTCTACCAAATGAGTAAGTATTACTTTTAATTTTGTACATTTGGGGTATTTGAGTTCTTGTCTTGATTTTTTTTTCTTCTGCATTTCTTTTCCTTTGGCCTGTTTTTCATCATTCTTTTTTCCATTCCTTTGTCCCTCTACTTTTTACTATTTTCCCTTGTTTTGGCCCTTGTGCCTTCATTTCCCTCCAGCCTCTCAGTCCTAGGTACTTTCTTTCTCCAGAGAATATTATTTGGGAGTTTTTCAGTTACCCTTTGGTTTAAGGGTTTTTTGCCCACTTCCATTTTAGTTTCACAGTGTTTTCTGCTCCTAGTACTTACATGTATTCTTCTCGTTTTTCAGAAGGTCACCTTTTCTTTTTCCTCAGATCTTTCCATAGTTTTCCAGTGTGCTTTGGGCTCTCTTGGCTTTCTCCAATGGCTTACTGTAGATCACCTTTATAGTAGTTTCATTACTCTCCACAGATGTTATTTATCTATGTGCTTTTTTGCTTCCTACACAAAAACATGTGTTCTGTGTGAAGTTAGCTTACGTGTTATTACAATTACCAGATCCTTTCTTTTCCTTTCCATGTAAAGGAACAAAACACCATTCAACAACTTTTTTTTCCTCCCTTGGTCATTTATTTTATTTCTAAAGAGAATAAATATGTTTCTAATACAACAGTCATTCTAAGGATTTAGAACTTGCTCCTTGCAGGTTTGGGTCACTGTTCTGCTGAGCACTGAACGATCTGACACCAGCCAAGCTTATCACCTAAGAAATCCAACCTCTGTTCATCAGTTCTGAACTACTCAGATCTGATCTCTGCCTCTTCCATCCTAACTATATTTCCATGGCATTTATCATTAGTTAGTTAAGTTCTTTGGAGGGAGCTGACCTGTAGTTTTCACCTGTGTTTCATTCTTCTGTTTCACGTTTTGTGATTTTGGGAAGCTCAGGATTTTCTTTTTAGTGAGAATGGAAGGGAGGCTGAAGTAGAATGAGAGAAATCTGGCTACTGGCTCTTTCATTCTATCTTTTTATATGGGAGTTACATACGAAATACAAGAATCTAATGAGATTACAGCAGTTTCATTAAGAAGAGGATAGGAATGGAAGAAGACTATAACCTTAGCATGGGAAATATTAGTCAGTACTGACTTTTCTATGGATTTTTCATCTTCTACGTGCAAAAAAGGGAAAAAAAAAATCTCAAAATCCGTTTAATCAGGGAGAATTAAGTTTTTGTGGAGTCATGTAAAGTTGCATACTCTTCAATTGTGTCATAAGCATGAAAAATTATTTCTACAAAGACAAATGTGATGAGTTTCCTTTTTCAATGCCCAAGACCCATGCATCAGATGCTCTGTAGAATAATTCTCATTAGCCAAACTAGAATCTAAAGAACCAGGATTGTGAGCTAAAAAGCAATAGCAATTTTAGCACTCCTGGTTTTTCCTCATTGGAAAAGCTGGCAAACTATAAATGTATCCATATTACCAGTATTCTCAATATGAAGCATACATATCAAAGGGAAAAATTGTTCAGATTTTTCCAAGCAAATGTTCCAAGGCTGTTTTGGTTTTGTTTTGATTTGGTTTGGTTTATTTACTTCGTTTAAGACATACTTGAAATAATTGTTACCTACCATACTAATTGACGTTGGTGCTCATTATTTAACCAACAAACTAATCTTCTGTGAGAAGGCAGTTTGCTCCAGCTCTGTAAAACCTTAGCTCCAGTTGAGTCATTAACCTAGGGAACTGCAATCTGCATTGAAAGAAAACGGGACAGAAAAAGGAAGAAAGGGTGAATCTTGACTTGAGACACTGGATGCTTACAGTTCAGCTTCTCACCTTTTTTTTTTAACGTAATATTTATTCGATATGTGGTCTGTTACAATGATAATTAACAAAACCTGCAGCTGACTTCTTATCATTCATAGTGATCTTGCTGTGACTTTCTGAATATAAACATTTTAGTAATAACTTTTCATACGGTTGTATTGCAGGCATGTCTAAAAAAACTTCTTCACTTTTAATGAAGTGAACTGCAAATAAACCAATCAATTTCTGAGAATTAAGCTAGTAAATGCCATTTAAAAGAAAATGAAAATCAAATCAGAGCCTTGGAACTTAGAGCCTTTTATTTTGTTGATCTGTATTCTGCTTATAAATCACATCCTTGAATTTTTCTGCCTGAAAAAAGAAAACTCCAAAACCAGTCACTTAAAATTCTGGACAGGTATATCTGTGGAATTTGAAACAGTAACAAAACCAAAATAGCAATAAATAAATAAAATGCAAGTGAAAATGCCTTTATGATGCCATCATCCAAGACACAACAATTGAAAAATACGCTTGTTAAAACACAAACTGTGAAAAAAGCACTTTTTATATACAGCTTTTGGGTTATAGTAATTAAAAATCTTGTTATTTTACCATCAGTGAAAGGGTAGGGGAAATAGTGACTGCTGTCAGTGCTTCTGTGTATAGCTCTGCACATTCTATAAGGTTCTGACAGCTCTCATACTGCTTTTTTGTGTCTAACAAAAATCAAGCAATGTACCTTAGCTGATATGAATCTCCTGTGACAACACAAATCAGTGAGGTGCATAGGTTTCTGAAATACAGTATCAAATGAAAATGCTGCGTGTTAAGGGTGCTAAAAAAGCTGCTTTCATTCAGTTCCATTCCTGCTACCTTTTAGAAGCATATGTTATTCTCAAATCTCTGTACACCCAGAAGTATGACCTCAACAACAATAAACTTTTGTCTTTGAACTTTATATTATTTGAAGTATTTTCCTGCATTCAGTGATGCCTTTTAACTACAGAAACCATGGAATAATACATCATTCATCTTTCCTTTGTTTTTCAGTTGTACTTCTTAAACGGATTGCAGAACACTAGGGCTTTTCTCAGCACTGACTGAAAGTTATCATACTGACACCATAATATAGATAATAGATGTCTAATTTTAGTCAAAATAAATATTTACTATTTAGGAGAACATCATTATTTTCTTAACTGTATAACCTACAAATATTAGAAAGAACAACAAACCTGTGGTGACGGATGTCTTCATGGACCTATTGTTGGACATATAAATCCAAACTTTGACCTCAGTTATGTTCAAATTGAAGAGGAATAAATAACAACCCCATGTATCACTGATATTTCTCCAGAATTAAAGCAATGCTATTGAAAATTTAGTTTAGGCCACAGCTGCTTTCTGCCTTGAATCAAGAATGTTCAACCACTGATGATGTTTCTGTATGAATTATCATTTTATTTTAGCTATGTAATTTTATTATATAGGATCATTACCAAGTACACATACTGTTTACTCCTGTGAAAGACATATCTTTCTAGCAAGACAGTATTTTAATATATTTTTCATCACCATCCAATCTCTAAATGACAGTAACTGTTTTGCATTTAGCAAAAGAGAAGATTAATTTATTGACAGTCCTCAAGCATTTCTTTCTGCATACTGGTGTCTTCCAAATGATACTCATGAAAACAGGAACAAGAATAGAGCACCAATCAACCTGAAAAGCATGTACAATCACTTGAAGTGTCTGAACCCAGAACAAAAACGAAGGGCTCAGACCCATTTCTTCAGGAAATGTGCTGTTTTGTCTTGGAGTTGAAGAAACACATGTAAAGCATATTTTATATGAACACATATCAATGAAAACTGTGTCAAAAGCATCGGCTGTTTTACCTACATGTGAAGGCTTTGTTCTCCATTTGACAAAGACAACAAGAATTTTGGACAGGAAACTCAAAAGGTTAAGAGAGGGCCATATCAGCAACAGTGCTGCTCACAGCTGAAGCACACCTATGTTACCAAGGTGACCACTCTTACAAACTCATGTTGAACTCATCAGTAATCAGGAGTTTAACTAGCAAAGTCTCTAGAATTTGGATCTCTGTCTTGGCTAGAATATAAAATTTCATGAAGCTTCTGTTTAGACTTTTCCCCAGAACTATCCAGAACCATATGGCTGAAGTATAAAAATGCCTACACAACTAGATCAATATTAGAGGAAACTTTTTAAAGAAGCTAATTCATATATCTGCACTGTTCTGTGATAACATCCACATCAGTGAAATTGCTTACAATAAAAACTTTCAGCAAGGATTTTCATACAGGAATCCCTATGATCTATTGTTATAATGACATGGGTGGAATATCAGAATGTACACATGGACTTCTGCATGGAGTATGCAGTTGTGTTTATTCCAGCTCTTACATACTCCAGTTCTCAGATTTCCTTACAGAAACACTCTTGCATATTTTTAGTGAAATGGGATTCTTCAGAATGAGATGGGCATGAAGACAAGATATGAAGCTCTAAAAGTCTGTTTTCTACACTTAGTAGAAAATTAACCTAAAGTGATGGAGAGCTGCAGGAGTATTTGTGCCTCCCAGAGTAGTAGCCAGATGATCCTTCTCTGCTGCATGTAAGACCAATGGGAGTTTAGACTTGTAAGTGCTGGCAAATGTGATAAACATCAAGCCTCAGGTGTTCAAGTGTGGTAATGCTAGAGGTTACACAACTCACATCCTCAGTTGTTCTGAAACACATTATTTTTATCCCTTGAGAGAGACCTAGCATGGCTGCTGATGCCCTGCCTCCTGACAATCTGTCCCCTGACCGGCACCGGCAGCGTAGGCGGGATGCTGCCAACGCTATCTGTGTAAGGTATGATTCCCTCGTACCGCACTGCCGTTGGCGGATCCAAGGGGCAGCGCAACTCTTACCCACATTTAAAAGGCGTTTGCATGATCAGCTGTTGCTGCCAGATGATCCAGACACCAAGCGTCCCTGGCAGCTCGCTGGAGCTAAGGCATCCCTTACGAACTTGTACTTGCTGTAGGTCACTGGATGAGCTGCAATGTGGGCATGTTGGTTGCTTGTCTTTCTTGCTGCATCATGAAGGTGTGTTTTACAAAGTCTTGTCAGGCTCCATTACTGTTCAGACCATAGCTGTTTAGTTAGTCTGGTATAAGCACGTCAGCATATATCATGAGGATTCCCAGTATCTTTGCATGCTTCTGTACCATTGCTGCTACAGTCACATATGTGTTTAATGAACGATGTGTAAAAGTTAAAAAGAAATTAAAATCGAAGCCAAATGCAGAAAGAGGTTGTTAGTGAGCTAAGTGGAATGTTGCTGCAACAGTGGTGTTGAATTTGTCAAAGCTATTTAACAGAATTTGTTTTGTAGTAGATTCTGCCACGAGTTAAGACATCAAAAGCACAAGAGTTTCACGGGTGAAAGGAAAATTTCTCTTGTGGAGTAAAAACTCACAGTAAGAAAGCTAAGAAAAATGATTGGATTCTTTAAGATATCATGGAATGTCTTGTTTCTTGTCAGATGAAATCTCTTGCTGTCCAAATTACTGCCTTATCTAGTTCCAGACATACACTGAGAAATCAGTGTCTGGTTTCCTTTTGTTAAGTAGATAACATATATTAAAAAGAGATAGTATTTGAAAATTACTTAGTGAACACAATGAAATTGGCCACTGTGATGTCATGGCACAAAAAACCGCAACAGTAATTATTTAAGTCTCTTTTGTAGTTCAGAAATATCTACAGTAGCTTATCACACAGAAATTCAGCTTTGAGGGATGGAAGGTACTTAGGAGCATTTTTCAGGCTGGATGTAATTACATTTTTATGAATTAATCTTTCCATGACAGGAAGATTTAGAGGTACTTAATTTGTGACTGGGATATAGACTTTAGTGTAAATTCGTGGGATATTAGGAAACAGGTTGAGAGACAAACCTCACAATAAAGATCAGTCAAAGCAAATGAAGATGAAAAAAGGGGAAGGACAAGGAAAGATGCAAGAAACTTGATTACTTGGAGAGAGATCTCATGCTCTTGCTAACTCTGAATGATCCTATAGAACTGTACTTTGGGAAAGTAAGGAATTAATTCCATTCGATGTTGATTTTTGTCCTATCTTTTCTCTGAAACATGGTATAGCTCAGAAATAAACTGTTCATTCATGTATTTGAGTTTTTCAGCTTTGGGCTAGCTGAACAAACCACAAGAGATTGAGGAGAAATCACTTTTGCTTAATGATACAGAATGTCTGACAGTAACTAACATACCAGATTCATAGAGCAAGTGGTGCAAAAAAACTGAAATAAAGTATTGTTTTTTTTTAACTGGTGAAGCTACACATTAAAATTACCTTGGACCCAGTTCTTCTTGGGTCCAACTGAAACAACATTTCAGCTTTCCAACCAGAATAAAAAATTGAAAGAAATTAATTCTTGAATGTGTAAAATTTGACCAAAGATTTTGATTAATTTTCAAGGACCCTTTTATTTTCAGATAAACAGAAAAAATCAAATGAGTTATTTTTAAATCTGAATTTAGTTAATAAAACAATAGAACTAAGTAATACCTAAATATATTAAAACACAAATAATAAGGCTGAATAATAACTAACTTACGTTGATCATGCAAACACAGTTTAACTTACTTCCATTTTTCCCAGGGTTGACTTGATTGAAATAATCTCATACAATTAATTAATCTTACACAAATAATTAAACACAAAATCATGAACAATCTTTGTTGCCCAAATATGCATTTTATAGCCAAAAATGTATCACCGGGTAATTGTTATTCACTCTCTAAAAAAAAAAAACCAGACTTTTTCAAAATATTCCTGTACTGCAATGCATAAGATTAATAGCAAGACTGAGCAAGTGGCAGCTTGTAATTGCTTCTCCTGATTCTCTAAAATTTGCATATATCTGAATCTCTTGATCAGCAAATCTGTTCTTCTTTGCAGATCATGTTTTTCTCCTCCATTTCTTTTGCCATTTGGATGATAGACTTCCTGAGACATACTTGTTCAGTGCTTAACACAAGCTGGCCTTTCCTGACAGCACAAATTCTGCTCACAACTGTTTAGAAGATAATGGCAGCAATAACTGTGGCAATGTACTGTGCAGCAAAAGATTCTTCATGGTTTTAAATTCTTTCTTTTCCCTGACAGAAAAGAGGAATTTACTACAGTCATGTAGCAGCTTTATGTGAAAAGAGCTTTTAGAAATTTGTTTTCATTCATGAATGTTCCTTTTTTTGGGACAGATTTGAAACTAGTGCCCTCTGCCTGTCTATCCGTCTTCAATTACTTTACCGTCAATTATGGCCACAGTAGAAGTAAACACTGTCAGCAAGAAGATGCTGCAGACAGGCAGCATCTTAAATGTCCTGTTTGAAGGACAGAAACATAATGAAATCCTGAATGTTGATTGAAAATCTTAACAGTGAAGAGGAAAGCCTAGAAGATCAAAAGAAGTAGTTTGGATTCATACTTTTTACTGTTCTAATATGAGATTAATTCCTACCCTTGCAGGACTATGTGTTTACAGACAGAATGCTAACTGTTGAAGCAATTCCATGAGAAAACAAGCATTTAATTGGAGATCCTAAATGTTATTCAAAATGCTTGCTTTGATTACCAGGAAGAATGTTGAGCTGAACATAGAGATAAAAATTGCTAATGCTGAAAACATCTTACACGCTGGACAACTGTGGAAGGGAGAGAGAAGGGACCTTAACCTGACATTGTTTCATTTTTGAATAGCAGTAGTTTTTGTGATGGTTGCCAAGTTGAGATTCACTTGAAACTTATCAGCACTTTTATAATGTCTTATTAACTTTGTTTGCTGAGATTGTGTGGCTGGCCAAATTAGATTTGATGGTAGAAGTTTCCTTGGGGACTGTAGATGTGCTGGGATATGTACATTTACTGGAGTTTATTGGAAATAATGAATATTCTCTTCTTATGAACAACATCTTCAGATAATGAATGCTAAAAATGAATTACTTTTAGCATAATGGAACTCCTAGAGAATGTCAGGGAAATGTGTCTTTTCTGATAATTTCCATGTTTTATGCCTCCCAGTACAAATATAAATCTGCTTGAGAACTAGATAATCTGGCACTTCTGATACTACCAGGTTTCTGACTCTTGGAAACTCTGAGGATTTTTGGTTTTGTTGTTAAAGATCAGTTCAGTTTTGGCTTTCATTAGAGATACAGTTTAATGGTTGAGCAGTGTAAATTTTTATTTAGTCTGTGTGCCATTGCATAGCATTGCAGTTTTATCCTATATAAATCGTAGAACTCAATATGTCTGTTTGGATTTCACAGCAATAAACCAATAAGCAATTAAGCTTATATAACTTATAACTGAAAAGTAGCTTCTCATTGAGCATGAGTTTCCACAGGAAAATTACATGTTAGAATGGAAGTGTAGCCCTTGTCTTTGATGGGTGTATCTTGTGACAACTTACAAGGCGTGATTCACTAGAGTGTCATCACAACAGTTTCTTCTATTTTTTTTCCAGATAATTAAAAATATCTGGCATGTATTTTTTTCTAGAAAAGGACTTCAATCCTTCTGTCATTGATTCATAATGTAATTACTTCATTGTAACACAGCTACAAATTTTTAAATGGGGGGGGAAGGGAGGGGGACATTCTTGAAAAAAGATCATCTTCTTCCCATAATGCATTTTTGAAAAAAGGCTACCTTGGAAATCATAGACACATTTTTTTTCTAACATCTTTCTTCTAACAAAAATACTATCTTTTTCATTTCTCACACACTGGATAACTTATTACTATCTCTATTTAGTGCTAAAAACTCAACAGACTTTGACCACTGGAATTTGGAGAAGGTACACAGGGACATTCCCTGTGAGGGGTACTATTGATAAAAGGGACCAATTACAATCACTGATAGAGGTGTGGAATTCTGACACAGAATTGTGTAAATACGCCCAGAGAAGATTTTCCAGCAAGACTCACTTTGCAGACTTTTCCAGCTGTTGAAATCTTCTGTGCAAAATTGCATTGGCCCTGAGTCTCAGCCACTTGCAGCCAGCATTCACCAGAGTTGATTTAGGAGGATTGTAAAGGTGACATCTAAACCCTGCTGCATCTCTCCCGCAATCCTGGGCCATCTGGCAGCTCTTACCCATGCTCGTTGCCAGTGACACAAATATGTTGTTAAAAATCCAGGGATCACAGTGTCTTAAGTGAGCCCATGTCCTCCCTACTCTGGGGATCTGGACAAAGCAGAAGCAAGTGTTTTTAGTACATACTTATGGCACAGGTTTTCTTAGACAGTCGCTGAAAAACTTTTTGTTTTGACCTTGCTATCACCCCATACCTGCAAAGCATGTTTGCCTGCAGAGGAGGAGCTAAGCTATATTTTAATTCTATTTATCAGCTAACATGACTTTCTTTTTTTCCCATTTCTAGAAATGCAGCGGAATTACAGTTTAGGCTTACCTTGTTCTGTGCGTCTAGATTTGACAGCCAGTCCTCAAAGGCAGGTAACCACACCAGTCCAATAAAACACCACTATTAATATGCAGCTCTCTAGCAATGCTTACATAAGTATTTGTGAAGTACAAAATATCAATGATCAATTCTGCATACTTGCTTATGAAGGAAAGGGGCACTTGTGCTGCTCAGTGCAGCTTGTTACAGTCTTACATACTCAATTTAGAGGAAGCCTCACCTGAGTTACCAGAAAATGTCAACTTTGTTGCTAAATTTAGTGAGCCCAGAACAAGGTTAACTAGGTTTCTTGTGGGTTTCTTATTTTATTATTTTTCAAATTTGAAAATACAACTGTTAAGTGGACTATTTATCAAAATATATCTTTTCTAACCTGTTCATTTCATGGACCACATATTCCAAGATCTTGAAAAAATGTGTTTTCATCTCTAATCTATGAATCATCTGTCAGTTTATTTATTTTTTTCAGATGAAAATTAGTATTACTTGGAAACATAATGTTGTACTTCAACACATTTGATTCTTTTCAGCTCACAGAACAGCAACACATGATTTATCCTGAGATACTATGAAAAGGTCTATGAAATCAGTCTGATTTCTTTTTTCCAAATCTGTAGCAACAGCAGAAGGCCTGAAGATACTAAGATCACCACGAATGTTTCTAAAATTGTAGATGGAGTAGATAAGACTGAAAATACTCTCTCCGGTTAAGGTATTAACAATGCATTCAATTTGTTAGCAGCCAGCTAGCCAAACAACATGCATGAAGAATCTGTAAGTTTACATTATACAGTGGCAATGTGTAGATGACGTCTAGATTATGTTTGGTATCTGCATTTAGGTGTATATTCCCATTGCTGGACCTGAGTATCTCCTGTGGTTGCATCTCTTTTTGTGTCAATATGCGTCCTCGGTATGCACAAACATTTGTGCTAAGCAAGAAGAAAGTATAAGTGGAGGGAGGACAGGACTGTGCCTATTTATCTGTTACCATTGCTCCTACAGGATCCTACTGTTCTAGCTACTGTACATACATATGGTATGAAAATAGTCCTTGCCCCAAAGAGATGGCAATTGGATGCATCCCTGTCATACAAATGAAAAATAACAGCTCATGTTAAAGAACTAACATATGCTCTACATGTGTGAAACAAAACATTAAAAAAAGAAAGCAAAAGACTATCAAAAAATATTCAGGGAAAGCAAATATCTGTCCATCCCTCTATCTCCATTGACTGCATTATATGGTGTTAAAAAAATTAATTTTGCAGTTAAAAATAGGAGATTTTAAATGCCCTCTTCTGTGATGCCACCTGGTAATACTGAACTCTGTTATTTTAGAAATGAAGTATCAAATCACTTCAGAGAGGGAAAGTATGCAGTGAAATTATTTCATTCCCTGCTCCTGATGCCAGTGACCATTTGGCCATAGAAAATACAGGGATCATTTTGAAGTCCTCTGATATTTCAGAATTAGAGACATGGACTCTACTTCTCATTAATATTTTATTAATGTGTATTAATATTATTGATTATTTATGTATTTTCCTTACATTTCTTCATCCATTATTTTGCATATTATTCTCAACAAAACTAAACATAAACTCTCACAAACTTACTTGTTGGATTCATGTGCATTTTAAAAAGCAATACTTCAGTCATGAGAACAAACAACTCTGAGGATCTGTTCAACAAAATCATAGGGTTCTCTTTCAGCTGAGAACTGAGAGTACAATAATATTTGCTTCTAAAATGTTACAGTGTTACAAAATTTGTGCATGGACAGAGCTTTGGTGTGTTTGAAAAATAGGATGGAATAAAACGCACACATACATTAGTTTGTGTATATGCAGTGTAAATTTAGATGTTCATTGCAATGTTTTACTAAGGAGAGCTTATATTCTTGCATATGGCTGGTTTTTAAACTTCCTATATCTTCTTTTTTTATTAAACCTATCTCTGATGACAGTATGTTCATTATAGACTAGGCTTTTGTTGTCCTATTATTACATGACACCTAGGAATAACAAGCAGTGAATTATCTTTTACCTAGCACCATCAGAAAGCAAATTCAACTTACTTGCATCTTCTGTCATCACAGTACAAAGGACGCTTCCTAACCTCAGTGACACTGTAATTAGCATGATTGTAGAAAGCAGTATTTTCCATCATTAGGTAGTTTAGGGGCTTTAGCACGGAAACAATTATTTTCTGTTATAATTCGAACGGGTTAGATAATATTCTTCTCATGACTCAGTAAAGCGGACAATCTCTTATCTTTCACAAGCTTAAAACCTATAGCTGAAATGCACACTAGAACAGACACATGTGCCCATGTCATTTCAAGATAATTTTATGTAAACCATTTTAATTCAGAGTATCAGAATGTAGATATTCAATATAGAATGTCTCATGTTTCAAGTCTGGAGAAACTAACCATGTGGAGAGTCCATTCACAAAGCAGTTTGTTCCTGGCTTTGATTTGTGGTATCCTATTGTTTATGTTTCTTTTTAATTGTCAAAAGCATTTGCCCCCTGTGATCAGTCCTTTGCAATATAGATTTGATCTTATTCAAACATATAAAAGAGAAAATAAACAACATTTTGACTCATTGAGCTTTCGACAACTTTTATCACTTCAGTGCAGGAGAAGCAGACTCTGAGCTACTTTGCAGACAATACACAAAAGAAGTGAGTCGAAGACAGAGAATAAGAGATGGGAAAACCAACTCTAAAGGTGAGTCAGTACACAGACAGCACTCATAGAATCAGTAGTTGTTATTTCTTATGCAGCTTTATTGCTTTCGCTTGCATTAAGAAACAATGCTTTAGTGCAACAGAATATAGAGCCATATATTGTTAGGAAATCAGAGATGGTTCTGATAGGCATGCTTAAAAGACTGACATGATGCCAATTTCAGACTTCAATATCTCTTTACTGTATCAATATTCAGTAAGAATAGACACTGACAGTCACTATCAATCATTATCACTACATACCCAAAACAATTAGGCCTTAATAAATCTATCCTATATTAGCAGTGAGTATATAACGTTACAAAACTCACACCGTTCTAGTTACCACTGATGTGTATGGACTGTGACGGTCCTTGGTCAATGTGATCAAGGTTACCGGGCTTGAGACCTCATGAAACATGGAAGTCAGGACTTAAGTGGGCTGGGACCTTTTGTCTCTTCCTATCTTCACTCATTGTTGATGTTTTATGCTGCTCTGAACCTTCCCCAAAAGAAAAGGGGGTGGTCTCATCTGCTTTTGGCATCTTATTTCTGGTTTCAGGACTTCTGGCTTCTCTTATTCTACAGGATTATTATGGTCCCATCAGACATTTTCCCCATTTGTTCTGCAGAATGATTTTGATTTTACCAGACATGTTTCCTGTCTGCTCTACATCCTTCATTCTTATTCTGCAGACTCTACTACTCGTACGCGTTTTTCTGCACATGTTTCTTGCAACTATACCACAAGTCTCCATTTGCTCATTTGTGGCTAGGGATAAGAATTATGTATTTAAGATTATCCATATTTCAAAGTGCTAATAGTGGTATTCCGATATTACAGATTACTAATACGGTCTTGCTAGTTTTACTGGTTTAGCATGCTTATTATACCTTGTTTCAAGGCAAACAATATACTAAGCTTGCTTCTACTTTTTGGGTGCAACAGGACTCTGTTTTCTCTACAGTTCTAGCTTCCTTCAACAGAAAGGGAGTGCTTGTCTATTCAGCACAGACAAAATTTAATTCCCAAGTGCAGTCTTGAAAAAGTAAGTTGAAATAAAAACAGCTACACACTTACAAACAAACACCATTCTATACAACTTTCATGAGAGGCTTGTATGGCTGGTGCTGTAGTTTAAGCAATGACTAGGTTAGATGATTTTTAATAACTACATTAGGCTCAGTTAGACATCTGACTCTGATTAAAAAAAAAACCCACAGAAAAAACAATGGTTAATGGAGGGACAGGAATTCTGCTAATAAGTCATGTTAAACTTTTCGTGAAAGACATAAACGATTAAATACCACTGTTCCAAAAGGTTTCAGGCTTCCAGTCTGTTCTGCTGTTGGCTGCAGCCGGCAACAAAAGCGCCACGCGGCCGCCCCTCCCCCCGCTGCGGTGCGGAGGAGAACGGAAAGAAACAGGCAGAAACTGGTGGGTCGGGATAAGGGCAGTTTAACAGAACAGCAGACAGAGGGAACAGTAACAACAACAATACAGAAAAGGGGAATATACAAAAACAAACCCGCAGAACAGAACCGCTCTCCCGGACCGAATCACCACTGAGCCCTCCTGAGCCGCGAGGAGTCCCCGCCGCGCCGCCCCCTCCACCGGAACGCAGCATGACATCACATGGTATGGAATACCCTGCTCTGTTTGGCCAGGTTGGGGTTGGGTCAGCCGTCCCGGCTGTGCCCCTTCCTGGAGTCCGGTGAAAATTAACCCTGTCCTGGCCGAACCCAGGACACAGTCTTTGCATCCCTTTCACCTCAGGTAAAGACTAATAGTGCCTGGGACCGTGTGGAAGCCCTTTTTTCATTGACTGCCAAAAATACATATATGAAAGAAGAGTTCTGTGAAGCTCTATTACTGCTCTGAATTAGCTGCTAGATTGTCTGATTCATGAATGCCCCCCGCCCGCTTCTCTCACAGATTTTTTTGTCCAAGATACAGAGTTTTGCATATAAATGCACCAGTCATACCACAGCTCTAAAACTTCATGTCCTCTCCTTGATGTCAGCACCAGGATATGCGATATTGTTTTGGCATTGGTTGGTTCTGACAACACTGAATAATCCATGTTGAAGTCAAGGATTTAAATATGATTTTGTTAATAATTAGACTATTTCTAAAAGTGTTTGCCCTCTGATAGCTTTTCTAAGCTTTAGACACTAGCAAAACAATGTACTGCTGTGCTATCTTGTAAAGATGGAGCAGAGATAGGGAAGAGAAGACAGGAGAAAAAAATCCAATCCGGAAAATCTCAGGTCACTGTATAGTCCTGCTCTACCAACATGGAAATGTGTGCAGCCCCTCCAAGCCCAGGCTGTGGAAGCTACCTGGAAACATAAACAGTCTGATACCAGTATAAATATATGAGCAGAGGTACTCCAGTTTTGTTCTTATGTCTTTTCTTCATGACATGCAGAGGCATTATTTCTATTAAAAAATGGGAAACTGAGGCATGAGATCCGTTCAGTGATTTGCATGTGAACACACTGAAAGCTCAGAATTAAACAGGGGACTGAGTCCAGAGCTCTAACTCTCCAGCCTAGAGCGCTTAAGAACTTACAGTGGACCCATTTGCTCACTTGGCCATTACTCCTACTATAATTACATTTTTCAGTTGCATTAAAAAACCCCGCAAGAATGGCCACACTGTTCAGAACAAGATTAACAGTGACTGTAATGGACACACAGAGAACAATAATAACAGCACAAAGATATCTTCTCCCTAGGAGCTGCTCAGCCACCAACCATTTTCTGCTCAGTTTCTGCTCGGGATTTCTTGATCCAGCTGTGGCCTGTCTGTTTAGTAGTCCATAGTAGGTGTCTCTCCCATGTACTTGTTCAGCCTTCCCTTGAAACAGATTAATTTCTAATGTTCACCTAGCTCCCTGTCAATGAAGCTACTAGCCATTACATGGAGAAACACCTCCTGTTATTTTCATCCTTAGGCTAAAGGCAACTAGAAACCAGGCACCGTCTAAGCCATGACTTTGCTGATAGTCAAAGAACAAGCAGAGAACAAGCTAATTTAAAATTGATTTTTGTCTCCTTTAACATCATCTGTAGTTTTCTGAATTCAGCAACTATTTTTCATTGATCTAACTATTTTCTCAAGTTCTGAGGTACCTGAGAGATAGTATTATCTGAGTCTGATATGGTTTTCCCTCTAAATTCTAATAGTCTTTTACTTCCCATCTGTTGAACATCAGCAGATAGAATAATATCAGCTAAGGATGAGAATAAAAACCCTAAATACAAAAAGGCCTTCAAAACTATCCTTCAAAACTAATTTGATACTACAAGGATGGAGGCTGACCTTCCTCTGGTATATGCTGATGAAGGTCCTCAGAAAGAAATTAAACTTTGACAACAGTAGCTGAGGTTTTGAATCTATGCCTATACATAGCTGATAAATTCTCTTGTCCTGTGTTTTTTTCAGCATCATCCCAGATGCCAGATAAACAGCCAGCAGTCTGCTTGAACAAGAAATTAAGCTCCATTAAGAGGAATGTATGTATTTTTCCTCTGTCTTGGTGAAAACTAATTCATAATACCTACAGGACCTCTGAGCAGATCTTAGTGCTCTTTAACATTCGTGTTTTGCTAGTTGTTGAATTTCAATCATGCGTTTTTAAATAATTGTATGAGTTGGATTTAGTAAGAATTCTAAGGACAGATCACATGCTGATTTTATATTTGAAATGGCAATTTTTATTCGCCTTGCTTTTAAAAATAAATTGTTTTATATTTCACTTCAGTTCTCCTGTGAATTGTGATTTAGCCTTCACTTAACACTTTAGATGAGAGGTGGCTTCTACCTGTAATGAAAAGTTGTGATAAATTTCTTCAGGTAGTTTATCATTAAAAATTGAACTGCAGCCTAATAAATAAACTGTGGAGATTGCAGAAAGCAATATAATACTTTTATGCACTAGGAACTTCCCAGAAAGATCTGTAAACCAAGTTTTTTCAATGGAAAAACTCATGACAGATTACAAAGTTGACGTCTCACCATCCTGCAGACAAACAAATGAAAACAACAGAGAAATCCAGATGAAATAAATAGTACTCATTGCACCTGGTGACCCTCTAAGAGCTGGCCATCCAGTGCTCATGCTGTCTCAGTGGATATTATAGATGCTTCCAGAAAACATGTCAGAAAACTTTAGCCTTCAGACAGATGTCTGAAATTAAAGAGATGAGTTGATTTCTGGAGCTTTTAGCTCTCTCTGGCTAAAGAGGAGTCTTCACGACTAGGGTAGATTAATGACTAATTTTCACATTGCTTAAGTGGGATAGGATGTGTTGCACAGTCTTGTTTCGTTGTGGGTTAGCAAGAGAGAAGTAACAGAGCTGACATGCTAGAAAAAGGCTTTCACTTCCACCGATTAAAGAAAATACAGCCAAAGTCCTGGAGAAGGGAAAATGGAATGAGGTGATGCGTTTTACAGATGATGTAAAGTTATGTTGCAAGTAACAGAGATGAAGATACTGTCTGAAGAATTGCAGAAGGACCTTACAAGACTATAATTTTGGCAGGGAAACAGCAGAAGAAACAGTAGTTAAGAAATGAAAATAGGGAAAGAAAATAATCCTGGATTTGTGCAGAAAATGGTGGATCTTGAAGTGGTAATTGCTATCCAGGAGTGATACCTTGGTGTTACCGCAGTCTGCTGCATGAAAACATGTGCTATAATGCTTAGCAGGCATGAAAAACAAGCACTTGAAGTCTTAGGAAGTAGTAGAAATTTAAATAGAATAATTATTCTACTGAATAAATCAATGGCAAAGGAACAAACCTACTCTTTTGACACTCTGTGTCTCTAGTCCTCTGATCCAAAAGAAAGAACATACAAGGAATGGGAAAGATTCAGAGGACAGGAAGGATGATGAAAGGCTTAGAACTGCTTCTGTGTAAGGAACAATTGAGTAGGAAAGGGTGGTTTAATTTGGGAAAAAAAAATCATACCCGTGTCCTGTTTGATATACAGGAGAATTATGAGGCCTTGATAGATATCAGTCAGCTGTGAAAACCTAGCATTGAAGCTGAGGTTTAGTCCAAGACTGTCACATTAGACATATATAACATTAGACTTTCTTTTTTTCAGGCAAAATTCAGATAAAATAAGAGCTTTCTTTTTAAAATAAGAAATAGCTATTCATAGTCATGTTTCATTGAGTGAAATACAGGTGGGAAACTGAGGACACATGAACAGAAACAGTGCTATTTCTTTCTCTTTTTCCCTTCTGCAACATTAAAATGAACAGATCAACCATATGGAAAGTCAGGCAAACACAAGGTGAGCTTATGTAAGTGCCTGTGACATGATATATTTAATTAAAACAACAATGTGTTATAATAGCTTAGGTTTAAAGAACTTCGTGAATGCCTTAATACTACCCTAAAGTGATTAACTCTCTTAAAAAGCTTTTAGCTTGTGTAAAATCATGAAAACAGAACTTACTGGTACCTATCTGAACTTAAGAATAGCAAAATTAGGACAGGTATAAAATGGTGCAAAAATTGCGACTGGGTTGTTCAAACAACATTTTAATAGGAAATAAATAAATAAATGACACTGTTGCTGTTTTCCTTGGTGCGGTAGTAACCATAGAAACCAAACCCAGTGGTTATTTTCATTCACAAACTGTTTTTTGTGGCAAACAAGGAATTCTCTGAACAGATTGATGGGTTTGATCCTGCAAAGTGTAGCTGCAGATCAGTTTGTGCTTGTTCTGAATGCAGCGATCAGGTCACCTGCCATTACTGCATAGCTATCAAACAGTCCTTGGAGAGGAAAATAAGGAAGGAAGGAGGTCTCCAGGTTACCAGCATAAGAGCAGAGCTCTGAAGGGGGGTTCCCAAGGCGCGGAGGTCTGGAGCGGATGGCACCCTGGGGATAGTGGGGCTGCCCATCTCTGAGTTGACTGCCAGGCAGGAGCCTGCCTCTGCTGAGGACAGCCCCGACTCACAGCTCACACCAGTGTTAGAGGAGCTGGTGACTGCCACACACCAAAACCATGCACTGCCTTCAGGGGCAGTGGAGGTAGGTGGTCATGGTCACCACTGTCAATGGCAGAACTTGCACAGGGTTGTCACTTGAAGTAACGAGGTCATGCCTTCCCAAACAACAGGAATTTCTAGACCACTGGCCCTCATGCAGCTGGAAGAAAATGACCATATTACTCCCAAGCGAAAAGCTTTCTTCCCCAAGGAGAAAAGCTTGCTATATCCTCAGTCTGGCAGGGAAGAGAGAGTGGAGTAAGATGCTGACTTATGAGGCACACTGAATGTCAGCCTTCCCCACCTGAAGAAGCATTTATTTCTTAAAATAAAAGAAAAATTTAAAAAAGAGAAGAGAAGAAGAAGTGCGATGTATTTCTGTACTTCAAACTCTTGTTACTGAGGTAGCGTTATGGAGTCAAAGAATGAAATATAGCCAGAAATTCACATAGTATGGCATTTAAAAGCTCAAGATCACAGTGAGGTAAGTGAACCAAGATGCCTTACCTTGAACTATGCCATCTTCCTTTGTTGGTGCACTCTTTGTGCTAAAAAACGAGGAATATGATAGTGGTATACAGTCTTAAGTGGCTGGAAATCATCACTCATTTACTATTATCTAAATAGAAAGCATTTTCATCCATAATTTGAAAAGCTATATGCCGCCTTCTTATTGAAAAAGGGGAATGAGGAAATGCAAAGAGAGTATTTTCACTCATTTACATCTCCTCTTCCTCTCAGCCAACTTGGCAGAACACGATAAAGTAAGAATAAGGTTGGGTTGGGTTGGTTGCAAAGAACAAAATAATCTCATGCTATCTTTCAATAAAAAAACACCAGAACCAATAAGTGCTAACCTGTTCATGTCTAAAGATTGTTAAGCACAGAGGATGACCTGAAGTGCTCGGAAGTGCTGAAATACAGAGTTGATTTTTAATAATGTATTCACAGTATAGGGAAAATATTATTGCAATTAAACACTGAATTAAAAACCAAGAAATCAGAGCAAATCTTTGGGTTTGAAAATTATTTTTTTCTGTTTCCTTGGGAAAAATAGCTCAAAGTTTATGATCTTCAGTTTGACGTTTATAAAAGCATCATATCATGACCTTATATAGGCTGTGCACCCTAGTGGAGTTTCAGGTTCTTCTGTGCATATAGTGCATATACTAAAGTATATGTTTTAAAACAGCAGGTTGAATGGCAACTTTTCTTTGCTCCGTTAGCTGAAATAAAATGTTCATGTGTCTCCATGCATAGTTATGCAGTGTCAAAATAAATTTCAGGAGAATAAAGCCAATGTAAATCATAGTCCGGTGTACCAAAATTGCTATCATTCTTACCACTTTCTTGTTCAATTGCCAGTTCCAAGAACTAGAATTGACTGAGACCTCAACAGGATAATGAGATATTACATGCTTATTGAATCGTATATTGGTAATGCTGATTATCAGAAAGGCCAGAATTACCAGAAAATGTAGAAACCAATGAAAACATGAGTTATTTAAAGTGATCTTCCATGCCATATAAACATGCATTTTAATCCTTACTGCATGCTGACTGAGTTCCTTTTGGTTTTTTAATATCAAAAAGTCCTGCTTGTGTCAAAATTCATCTCATATATGGAAAGTAAATTCTCATCACAGATTTGTGAGAACACCAGCACACTTTATGCCTATGCCTAAAATTGAAGCTAGACAGAAAATATGTGGAAAACTGTGGATTTGGCTAAGAACTTCAATCATGTGATTCTTCAGTTAGAATTACTTGAGTTGGCCATGAATTTAATTAGAATTATGCAGTGCCAACTAATTTTAGCGTTGTAGAAATTCACAATTAATTAGCTGAAAATCTGCTCTTATGAAACATAAATCCTCCTCCTATTCTGTTTTATATTGCGAATAAAACATTGCTCCATCCATTTCTTTTAGATCTCTTGAAAGAGTAAAGCTGTACGTTTGATCATAAAATATACTGATGAGTTTTCTCCTAAAATCTACAGTCCATATCATTGTTGATTTAGACATTAACTGATACTTTTATTATATTCCTGTAAGATTATATTCAGCACTATAATACTGAATCCAACAATTTATTCCATCCTCTGTGTTTATTTGAATAAACCACTGAATGTCATTTCTTGTTAATTACTTGTTTCTGTGACTGAATATATTCTAATGTCAAAAAATTCTATGCACATAATATTACATTTTTTTTAAATAAAATAGACTTTGCATGTAATTTTATAAATTATTTAACATTTAGGCTACTTAACAGAATAGGAAAGGTAACAGTTATAATATAACATGCTTTGAAATCTTCTGAAGTTGTACTTTACTCTCAAGAATAAAGAAGACAATTTTTGTTCTGTATCTGTTTGTGAACTGAGGATTCTTTGTCTTTTTTGTCAGCTCCATTTTACTGACAGTAATACACACATACTTTATCAGACATTATTGGCAATTAATCTAATTTTTATTTGAGAGCTGTTTTTACATTACACAAAAATTATTTCTTCAAACCAAAAATCCCACAAATCCACATATCAAATATGTGTAATTAAATATTTAGACGAAGTGTTTAGTGGAAAGGAATAATTTGGCAATCACAACGATCTGTAATGTTAATGGATGGAAAATGGAACCAAGTATATTGTAATCTCAAGGGCATCTAGAAAAATAAGATCCAAACATTTAAGGCAGCCAAAAACCGAAGTGCACAGCAGTCATTGGCTATGCATATTTGATGGAAAACAACACTACTTATCCAAGACAGTCTGTGACTGTGGCTTGACAAGGTGATAAATCTGTATTTAGGGTACTTGGCAGAATATAAAAAATGCTCTACCATCACATGACACAGAGAATGGAGTCCATCCAAACTCTTTTTAAATCTTCAGATTCAGTCAAAAATTTCTGAGAGGATAACCTTGTACCTTATAATCTCTACGTGTCTGTCTGACTCTGTAAGTGATCAGATATTAGTTGCCACCCTGCAGGCATGAATACACATTAATTTGTACATGTTCTGGCTAACCTAACAGATATGAAATGTTGACCCATATCTGATCCAGGTTTAGTGTATGCTGCGGTGAGTTCTTGTACCCCACAGATCTGATATGATCAATTGTAGAATCAAAGACAAAGAATTAGAGAGTGATAACATGCTTCAGTGACCCTTAAGGTAGTGTAGCTCCAGTGAAGACAGTTACCTCCAAGGTAATATGGGACAGAGATAGGACTACATGACAGCAGAATAAGTGAGCTAAAACATACAGACTAGACAATTGGCTTATGTCCAACAGAATGTTTGAATATAACCCTTATTGTATACTCTGACGGGACACTTCAAGCCTAACATGCCATGTAGTCATGATAGGAATTTTTTTTTATAGATGCAGTTGAATTTAAGACAAAACTTGGCTAAATTCTGAATGAAATAAAAAGTTTTATTTAGATATATTTAAATTCTACACCTTATTTGTCATGTCAAACTTAAATGCAGAACAGTGGGCCATTCAGTTTGTAAAATACGTAGTGTGTCTCTTTTAAGGTCATAGGCAAAATGCCAGCAGTCTTCAGTACAACCAAAATTTCATTCATACTGTCCCATAATATACCCCTTAGTTTTGTGCCTAGCTGAAATCTTTAAGGGTAAAATCTTGACTTACAAAATTTAATGGCAAAAACTCCCGTAAACATCGATAAATCTAAGATTTAATCCTAAAAGTTCAAACAGAAAATGCTGGACAAACATCAGTGACTGTCAGATCAACTCTGGACCTGGGCAGCTGTGTTATTATTAGAGAATATAGGCAAGTGAAGGCTACTAGAAAAAAAAACAAAACTAACTTTTAAGTAAATAGCAGACACTTGTATACCAGATTAGTAGTAAACATATTTGACCTTTCTTTTTTCCCTAGAATAACACACACATTTTTCATAATAGCATAAATTCACCTCTCCTGTAACCAGTAGTTCTCTATCCATCTATGGGAGGAAAGGTGTAGTTAGAAGAGTATAGACAGTACACTTTTATTTCATAAGAGCGTAACATTGCAATCAATGTCTATCTGTCTCTCACATGAGATTTCCATTTGGAAGAGAGCCGCTGAGCAGGTCTCATCATCGTATACCTATAGCAGCCAATGCTTTCTTCTGCAAGGATTGGCTGATGTGTTTCGTATTTAACATGTAAAAAAAATCAGCTGAGAAACAGGTCAAATAATTTAGTGCATACTGCAAAGGCAAATAGATAGAATAAACAATGAACAAGTCTTGTGATATGGAAGAGGTAGCATTGGTCCGATGTCTCATTGGTGTAAGTCCTGGTCCCGCACTAAGTGTGGAAAAAAAAATCATTATTTTTAAAAAGTTGGAGATTTCATATCAATCTCTCTCAACAAAGCAGGGCTAGAATATAGTTCTTTCTTTAAAAATAACCCAAGGGAATGACACAAATAGAACCTGGACCTTGCACCAGCTCTGGTAAATTCACACGAACTGTGAAGGAAGGGCCGGTGTTCTCATCATGAGCATATATTTGCTGTTAGGGAGACAGAATATTTTTGGCCTTGAACAACCTTGTAAAAGAGTTAAGCAAATATATATACTTTCAGAAGTTTCTTGTTTGCTTGACTTTTCATTGCCTCTGCAGTTAACTAGGGTTGTCTTCACTGTCAGTTCAGAACATATTTCAATCGTATCTTTTCACTCATATGTCTTCTGTGTTATCTTTGATTTGAACTAAGTTTTTGTAATATACTGTATGATATAAGTGCTAAGATAGGTGCTACTCACTTAAATTTGTAGCTGGCATTATTTAAGTTTATTACTTTTGGTTAATGCTGTGCATTCCTGCAGATTTTCATAGGATTTCTTTTTTGTTGCTCTGGTTGTCATTTCTCCAATTATTTTTTATGACTTGCACTACTGACACAGGAATAAATGACACAAGTTCTGATCCCTATATTTGTGATTTTAGAATAATTATTTTTCTCTTGCATTATGTTTCATAGTTTTCCACTTTACTGGGGAACTATAGCCTTAGTTTCCAAGCTCACATTTAAGGAAATGCTGTTATTTATAATGTTTAAACTGCAGTCAGATAAGTAGAGCCCCATATTATGTAAGCCAACAGTTTAATTAGCACGTAGCACACTGTAAAAAAAAGAACTAAATCTTTTATGCTGGTTCTGAAAAACATAGAACAGAATGTATCACTTGTTATCTAATATAATAAGATATCCCCTAGTAGTATTAAACTTTGTAACCTTGCAACCTACATTACTTATAAAACAGATGTTTAAACTTCTTGATGCACACAAGTGTATGAAGAGTCACACCGTTTTAAATCTAATTAGTGTTTAATAAGCCATTGGAAATGTTGTCATTCAGCTCTTACAAATTAATCCTGATCTTTTCACACATGCTGATATTTTGAAACAGTAATTATTCTGATACAAAAAAGAGGTCTGAGTTGGTCTGAATTAACATAAACAGCTCACATGATTATTTTATGTGCTTCCAGCAGAGAGGTGTTAATAGTCTCCTCATGGCTTAATAGCAAAAATACTGTAACAGAAGGACTGAAAATTGTTCTTCATGATGGTCAGCATTTATCAATAAAAGACAATTAATATAGTTTAGAATAGAAGAAAGAACTATAGAGCTTTCAGAATGACAGTCTGGGCTAGAGTGATGTACCTTCTTTGTTAGCAAATTACATGCAAACTGAGCTTGGAATCTGCTAATAAACCTGGGTTCTTTCCAGCTCACACACTGGCAATTAAGACTCTGTGCTGGAAATAATTGGCAATTCTGTCAGTGATGCATGTGTGAGAAGGGAATCCAGTCAGATTCCCAGATCTGGACTGGCTATATGTTACAAGGAATAGTAGTAAATACATATATTCACACACAGGAACACATACACATGGACACAGTCACACTCACAAGCACTTGTATGTATGTATATGTGTATATATATATGTATGTGAGTATATATATGTCTTTATATGAAAGCACACATGTATTATCACACTAAAAAGAAGTTGGGATACATCTGATATGCACCTGTGACTGGTTCTATGGAATAGTCAGCTGCAAGCAGAACACAAAACTTGCTCTTGTACAACAGCCCTGTTCTCACCCTAGACTTGGAAAGTGCAAGGACTTCACAGTCCTGTTTTCCTCTGAATCAGTGAGTGGCATGGATAGAAAGGAGGATGCTAAACTTAAGAAACTACTCAGCAGCAAAGAGTAAACCAAATAATTATCAATATGTGCTGCATTGACATCAGCAACCTGGATCATTTCTCTTTTCTCTTTCTTTTTTTTTTTTATGTTGTATAAATGCACATATTTTTTTTGGCATCAAAATTTTCCAGAGTGAAAATTCTAATTCATAGAGCTGATAGGTAGATTTAGATAAGAAAGATATTTCAAATTTTAAATAAAAAACCAGGAACTTGCAGTAGAAAAAAATGTAATTTTCTCTTGTGTTTGTTTCAATTGAGGCTTCTTTACAATGGTGTGATTTTAGAAAAAGGTAAGGAATCAACAGAAATGTAAATTGATGCCTAATTTTGAATAAAAAATTCAGATCCAGACCTGAACAGGCTGGAGAGTTAGACACGGAGGAACTTCATGAAGTTCAACAAGGGCAAGTGTAGGGTCCTGCACCTGGGAAGGAACAACCCCGTGCACCAGTACAGGCTTGGGGCGGACCTGCTGGGAAACAGCTCTGTGGAGAGGGACCTGGGGGTGCTGGTGGACGACAGGTTAACCATGAGCCAGCAGTGTGCCCTGGCTACCAAGAAGGCCAATGGTATCCTGGGGTGAATTAAGAAGAGTGTGGCCAGCAGGTCGAGGGAGGTTCTCCTTCCCCTCTACACTGCCCTAGTGAGACCCCATCTGGAGTACTGTGTCCAGTTCTGGGCTCCCCAGTTCAACAAAGATGAAGAGCTACTGGATAAAGTCCAGAGGAGGACTACGAGGATGATGAGGGTACTGGAGCATCCGTCCTGTGAGGAAAGGCTGAGGGAGCTGGGCTTGTTCAGCCTGAAGAAGAGAAGGCTGCGAGGGGACCTAATTAATGCTTATAAATATCTGAAGGGTGTGTGTCAGGAGGATGGGGCCAGACTCTTTTCAATGGTGCCCAGCAACAGGACAAGGGGCAATGGGCACAAACTGAAGCACAGGAAGTTCCGTCTGAACATGAGGAAGAACTTCTTCCCTCTGAGGGTGACGGAGCACTGGAACAGGCTGCCCAGGGAG
>Ga0065711_1005929_pt1 | contig 32374 bp, 17 predicted proteins | sample Hoacrofraction12_FD_59098 | JGI IMG/M metagenome (GOLD analysis project Ga0065711, IMG submission 59098) | Hoatzin crop microbial communities from Cojedes, Venezuela - Epithelial fraction 12 v2 (version 2) | ecosystem: Host-associated > Birds > Digestive system > Esophagus > Crop | place...
GAGGACAGGCTGAGGGAGTTGGGGCTGTTCAGCCTGGAGAAGAGAAGGCTCTGGGGTGACCTTATAGCAGCCTTCCAGTACCTGAAGGGGGCCTACAGGAAGGATGGAGAGGGGCTTTTCATAAGGGCGTGTAGTGATAGGACAAGGGGGAATGGCTGTAAACTAAAAGAGGGCAGATTTAGATTAGGTATTAGGAAGAATGAGGGTGGTGAAACACTGGAACAGGTTGCCCAGAGAAGCTGTGGCTGCCCCCTCCCTGGCATTGTTCAAGGCCAGGTTGGATGGAGCTCTGAGCAACCTGGTCTAGTGGAAGGTGTCCCTGCTCATGGCAGTGGGGCTTTTCATGACCCAGCCCATGTACCCACCACTGCAGTTTGCAGGACTAAGCTTTAAAGTGTTGGAGAGAAGTACCTCTCCAGCCAAGCCCAATTCACAGCCCACCAGTTAGATCTCAGTGCTGTAGGCAGTGTTTCCATACAAAGTGCAACAGAAAATGGCTGATAAAGAAGAACACATCTTGGTTGTCTTCCATGTATCATCTCCTTACAATTGTGTCCTTCTCTGGCACGCTTAACAGAAGTTCAGCTGCTCGCACAGCTCACCTTTTTCAGTGCCAACATTTGTAGCCGGGCTGCCCATCTGCCAACCACCTGTGGCGTCCACAGTAGTGAGTGCCTTGTACCACCACACCCTCCTTTGGGTGGCCTTTCCATTAGCTGCCAGAAACCCATAATTTAGTTTAAAGTATATGTGCAGGTAGTTTTCAAACTGAAGAATTCAGAAACCAGGAAATGATACGCTGTTGATATACTTGCCCATTGCTAAAGAAAATGGGATTTCTGAGTTCTGTGTCCACAGCTTGAAGCTAAGGATGTGAGTAATCCTGATGCGGTCATTCAGATATTTAAAATCAAGAGAAAGGGTAAGTGGGGCAGAGCCCGGGTATTTGGCACATTGAGGAATGAAGCTTTTATTGGTCGGGAAGGATGATGTTCATAGAGAAAAGAGCTTTTCTTTCTCGTTGTTTCATATTTATTTACTTCTTATCAGGTAAAACCCTTCACTGAATTCGTATTTCCTTCCCCAACCCCCAATTTACAGATTTTTCTTAAAGCACATGGTTATGAGTCAGACAGACGTTTATAGCAAGATAGTGCGCTGGAGTAAGCTATGCAGAATTGGCCAAGAGGTGCACAGATTGATACAGAAATGCATCATTGTGAGTCCCACTGTTTCCAGCAGAGCCCTGCCTCAGTTTTCCAGCCCCGTTGATCTATAGGGTAGACAAGCTTTGTTTCCTGTTTCTCGTCTCCTTTGTATCCATCATTGGCTTTAGCCTTAGAGTTAACTTAGGGGGAACAGGGCTTGTCTTTTCAGTCTAGATTTTTAGAAAGTTTTCTGGTTCATATCTACAGTTCCTAAATATTAGGAAATAATCGGTAGTGATGGTGAATGAATCAGTACTAGTGCAAGCATCAGCTTCATTTATATAAAAATGCAGAGAACAAAGCAATTTATAAACTTTATAGCTATTCTAAGGATTGAATGAGGTAGGACTGGTATGGAAAAAAATATGCATTTGGTCTAATTAAAAAACTGCATCACAATGGGTACTCAAAAGCCTTTCTGCATAGTTAATTGTCTACACGAGATGTCATGGCTAATAAGCAGAAGAGAGAGATGTAAGGAGACCGGGAGAAGAGATGTGAAGTCTGTGGTGAGGACATAACATTCACTGCTAAAATTTCAGAGAAGCTTTAATTTAGGATCATCTTCAGCTTTTAGCGGATCCAACATGGAGCAGGGCACTAACAGGGTAAGAAGTCACCTTGAGCTATCTGCTGCGTTGGCTGCGAGCTCTGTGCTATGTCCCTCGCTCAGGAGTGTCGTCACTGTCGTGTTAGCATGCATGTGGCTTTAGTTCTGCACCTTGGTGGATAAGTTCAGGTTAAATGGTAGTTGAATTAGTGATTCCTTTAAGGACAATGGACTAAAGCAGTGCTGACAGTAGTGCTAGGAACAAGGAAGGGATGCAGTGGGGTGCAGGCTACAAGCTAGTGATAGCCCAACTCCTCATCAAGTTCATAGTGACCCAGTAAACCCTCCGCTACTGTCCTTCATTCTGCTGAATGCTCCTTTGCTTGTGCCATCAAACTCTTGTTAGGAATCCATGCATTGCTTTTTAACTTCAAATATGTAACTAAGATAGGAGGAAAAATTCTTCAAGTATTTTGCAGCCCTCTATACCTAAGTATGTTGTGTGTTTTAGGCTGTGTGGTTGAAGTGGTTAGGTACCCCTGAGCTGTGAAAAAGGGCAGAAAATGGGGCATGGTGCTAGAAAGGCAGATGTGATGCATTTAGTAAGCAGAGCAGGCACTGTTAGAAACCAGTTTTCAAAGGAAGGCACAATGTGTGTCTGCAAGTATGCATCAAGCCAACTAAAAAAATTTTTGCCACCTTACATTTGCCAAAGTGTTTTCCTTTCTTTGAAAGCTTGGCATTCGTTGTGTTGAAACGACTTGGAGCTCGCTGCAGGATAAAGACCTGCCTGCTTAGCGTGGATGAGGGCTTTCTGTGAGCTAAATGAGGCGAGCTTAAAACCCTGGCACCTAATTTTAATGACCTGTATCATGGGCAGCTGCAAGAATAGAGTCCACCACACCAGTCCTTGGTGCTTGTCTTTAGTAAAGGAAATGAGTGAGTCCCTCTGTAAAGTGATACTCAGTAAGGGAACGTGGATCAAAATCAAATTATACCAAAGAACATGATTCACTTAGCAGAGTGAAACTGGGATAATGCTGTGAGAAAATTAAGGTGGGTTGCTTTGTGCTTTACAATATAGCTTTGTGATGCCCTGCAATGTTGCATTGCATTGGTAGATACAGCTTTTAGTAAAACTATTTGAAATGAAAAAACTCTCTGGGTGTGCTAGGCCCTCCATGCCCACATTTGCTAAGTACATGTGAAGTCCATGCATCTGGAGTGGCTAGGTCGCCCTGAGATGTAAAAAGGGGTAAGAAATGAGAGCCTGGTGTTCAAAAGGCAAACACGAAATTTGATTTTCGGAAACGATCAAGGTATTTAAGTTTTTGTTCTTGTAGTTGCCGCAGTACATTGGCATTTGCAGTTTCCCATTTGTTTAGCTAATGCTTTGTAAAAGTGTGATGGGATGTTTCAAATTACGCTAGCTCGCGTGACCTGAAAGAACAGCTCTTTTCACAAGTCTAGACAGAAGAGAGAATGGGCTCAATGGTGCCTTGCTGGCTGTACACCCACAGTCAGCGTATCGCTGCCCTAACGAGTTTCGGGCTTTATTTAAAGAAAAAGAGCTACACTTTCACTCCTTACAGCAAACCAAAACATCTTCTACAGTTTCTGTGACCAGCAGTGGCAAGTTCATGTATTTCAGCAGAGAACTGAGGAAGTGGAGCAGTCTGACCGAGGCAGCAGCTGTCAATTCCTGGTTTACAGGGGTGGCTATCAGGTGTGTTAGATGTAGCCTCTTCTCAGAATTGATCATTTTTGGAAGAGATGACGTAAAATTAGTGCTGGTGGCCTCACTTACTTTGGAGACCTAACCTTCCTGTGCTTTTAGATTTCATTAGGGTTTCTGCAGATAATGCAAACGCCAATGCGTCTCATTAGTAGCTGCCTGGAAAGCTGAAGTGTGAGACCCTTTTTGGAGCGAAGTCATCTGCCGAGGCCTGTCAAATAGCTGGTGATGTACCCACTAACATGTACTCGGTTATGCAGCTTATGAATTTGTGGGCCTTGAGCCACAGAAAGCTTTGGACCCGACAGCAACGAAATATTTAGTTTACTGATTTTTTTCAGGCTCCTGTTCACCTGGCAAAATCAGCTGAAACCAAATATGAAAGCCAAGGCACCCCTGCCACCTTATCATCACTGAGAAGTCCCATTATCTCTTGAAAGAGATAACTTAAGCACCAAATTTCTGCAGAGGCTCCAGGCTGTTCACAGTCTCTGGTCAGATGTTTCCTTGAGTCCCATACTGAGACCCTCAGGCAAGTGGGAGTTATAAATCTTGCACCGTGAGCCGTGTAAGGCTTTCCTCTTAGTAACTTTTGGAGATCATACATCAGGATGGCTGAGATCAGGAAATACACGGTTTGATCCCTTCCCTGAAAGCTCGAGCAAGTGGATGGGTCCAGCAGTACAGGAGCAGAATAATTAGGAGCCATTATCTCATCCAAACAGGATCTCCAAAAATGACTTCTTTTGCTCCATGAGATTTGTGCGCTGGTTTTCCTCAGAATGTTAATCTCTGGCCCAAACAGTTGTGTGAGAATGCATGGAGGTGAAATACGTGTATCACACAGAGGATATGAGCACAGGGTTTGTTGGTAACCAGTTCTTCTTTAATTGACCTGAAGAGTGGCATACTAGGGAGGGCATTAGGAATTAATGATTAGGTTCAAAGCTATTTGTGATTTAATGGTCACATCAGGTGCCAGTAACCTTCTCCCCTGCTGTGTTTTTATGCTACTTTTACTGTCGGCTTAAAATAATAAGAATAATAATAAACTGGCAGATGGTGTACTCATCAGTTTCCAGCACTGAACAAATGGCGCAAATTAGTCATAGAGTAGAAAGAAAGAATAAGACCGTTTTACCACTTGCTCAGGGGCACACCAAGGATGGTGACCAGCAGGATCACAGTTATTTGCCTGAGCAGATTAGAAGTGCTGTGGAGTAAGTCGTTGCCCCCTGGGCGGTGTGAGACCTGCCAGGAGCTCTGGTCCCATCGAGGCAGGGCTTTCAGCGACAGGGGCGATCCTCAGCACCTGGCACCACCAGCAGAGGCTCTTCCACTTGGCATTCTCCGTCTCACATACTACGGTACACAGCACAGCAGCCTTGCAGTACTTGGACTTGAATGCTTTTTGTCAGCTCCATCTGGCTTGTGTTGTTTATGTAAAGCTCAAGGAGGAGGAGAGTCCCTTTGGAAATAAGGCTTGGTGTTTCATTGCTCTCTTTAAAATGCCCGAAAGCAGTGCAAAATCTCTGGAGTGAAGGCCCTGCACCACCACAAAATGCTTGTGGGATCCCTGGGCAGCTGCCAAAAGCCCTAGTTATTTGTAACAGGCAATTGTGAATACTGCTGAAGTGTTAGCCTTCAGAAATGCAGCAGAAGCGTTTTCACATCCATCACATGGCTACTGCTAAACTCTCCATGTATGGATGTTCATGATCCTGTTTTCGAGCTGCCCTGGCTCAGCTGAGGTGGTGTTGGCTGCTTCTTGTCATTGAAGAGAGGAGTAGGCACTAGGAGGCCTGACTTCTTCACTCTGCGAAACACCTCTTCTTATGAGTTTTAGACTCAGTCTCTCTTTTGTATGAACTTTTTTAGATGAGTTTTGGTTAAGCACTGAGAAATGCCCTGAAGCTGCTGCTTACAAATCTCTAGTTTGATGTTAGGTATGACCTAAGTTACAGATTTCAGCATGTGTGGATGGATAGCACATCTCAAAATCCATACACAAATGCTATCAATCAGAACACGTGTACGTCAGAATATTTTCCTGTCAGTCATTGACAGGGGAAGGAAAAGCGCCAGTGTGTACTGAGGGATGTTCCTCCTCTTCTTTTTACCTTAGCATATTAGTTTATCAAGGTAGAAGCTTGCAGCGTCCACACAAGGAGGCTTTTTTTAAAAACTGAAAGACAGAGCCAACATTAACAGAAACAAATGCTGGTGTATTTATATTTATGGAAGTCATCATATGGAGATGGACAGGAATACAAATGCTGTGGCTGAAATTAAAGAAGTCCCAGTTCAACAAATTGAACATTGTTTGCTTGCTTAACTCTTGTTCTTTGCCTGATTGACCGTAAAAAGTTGCTTGCTCTCCATGCTTAGCTCCAGCGCTGTAGAAGGAGCCAGATGAGTTGTCAGTACTGGAAGGGGGCACTTGTGTTACTTTGATGAATTGGCTATGTCCAGTGCTGGAACAAGGCTGTGGTTTGGATTGGCAGGTCTGATAGCTCTTTGGCTGTATTTTTGTTATTCCCTCCTCCCCTCCAAAACAGCCTCTATCATTATAGAAGGCTACAGAAAAAACATGTCATTCCTCAGAGGAATAAATATAAATTGTGTTGAAAATCTACTGCTTTGTTTTAATGAGGCATTGATCAGCAGGGTAAAGACCTCAGCTTATCTCATGCCTTTACGCTGTTTTGCTTTTCTTTTTCATTTTAAAAATGCATTTGTTATGTTAAAAATTAATGAGGAAGCAATACCTTAGAGAGCAATACTTTGAGAAGAAGTTCACATGTAAACAAGCATGTAAAATCCAAGAATTAAAGGGAAAATATAAATGTGTTTGAGCCATACTGACAGCAGAAACTGAAAATACTGAGATCCTTTTTCATCAATATTTTAGACTTTCCACATCAAAAGAGAAAATGGCCATATGTTATGCAATGCATAATTTGACTTTAAATTCAATGAGTATTCCTTGGGAAGCTTTTGGGAGTGACCTAATAGGCTGCAATAGTTGTCATGTTTCATAAAAAACAAAACAGACTGAACAAAAAATAATAAATGATGATAACAGCAAGGGACAGGAGTCCTCGAGTTATTTCTGCATACCAGCCAGTGCACTGGAAGACTCGTAGATGTTGAGGCTAAAAGGGACCTGCCATCTAGTCTGACCTCGTGTAAATCGCAGGCCAAAAGTTTTCACTCATTCTACCCTCACTTCCATGTGTTACTTGCAGAAAGGTGGCCAGTTTTGATTTAAAGCTATGAAAACCGAGGAGAGCAGTCCTAACCAGGTGCCCTGTCTTTCTTCAGCATTTGATCTAATGATTAACTACATCCACTGACTACAAATATTTAAAAATGCGTATTAATACAGATGTGTTTTTCAGCTGCGGGTGTTCGAGATGTTTCGCTCTCTCGTGAAGTGGGTTAGAGCTTGGTGGTTACAGTGCCGTCCCAATTTACCAGCCAGTGACTCAGGACTCCTGCCGTAACTGCTGAGACGTCACTCGGTGTCACAGGAGCTCGGGCGAAGTCCCCGTGAAGCTCGTTGCAGGAGCCTGTTCTGCAGAAGCACTGGCTGCAGAAGGGTCCCCGTGACACTACCCCAGCCCTTGTGCACCTCTCGGCCCTGCCGCTGACACTGGCCTTTTGTCTCCCTTCACAGAAAATCCTGACCATGATCCCGACCGAGGAGGAGAAGCAGAAGATCCAGGAGGCGCAGCTGGCTAACCCCGATGTCCCCCTGGGCAGCGCTGAGCAGTTCCTTCTCACCCTCTCCTCCATCAGTGAACTCTCTGCCAGGCTCCAGCTCTGGGCTTTCAAGATGGACTACGAGATAGTGGAAAAGGTGAGAAGGAGAAAGCGGGGAGCAGGAGTGGAGACTTTTCCAAGGCTTTACTTGATCTTTCGCTGACCTTGTTATTACATGAGCATATATTTTGAGGAGACGGTAAACGGATCGCTTTTGTTTTGGTGGCCAACCAGGAAACAGCTAAAATGATCCTTCATCATCTGTTCCTTCTACGAAAGAAAATTAGAGATTACATCTTCCTTCCTTTAATTAGTCAGTAATGATACTGGAACAAAGAAGAGGGCTAAATCCTTACCACATCTTCTCCAGATGTTGTTATTCAGGAAATTCTTACTTCAGAGCAGTAAGAATTTTCCTTTGGATAAAGATTGAATGAGGATGACAGTATTCAACCTTGCATTGTAAAAGGAGAGTATTACATCCATTTAAACTAAGGAAAACACCATCCATTAAAGTTATTTCTGTTTATAACTCTTTTAAAGTTATAAACAAGAGATAAGACATCCTTCAGGGGTGTTCTTTTCAATTCAGTCCCAGACAGTTGCTGCCACCTTCTTCATGGATGACATTTACTCAGAGAACACTATGGTTGAGTTTGCTGTCATGAATGATGAATCACAGATGAAATTTCAAAATGATAGCGTATAGTTTCAGTGCATAGGTGAAGCAGAATGAAACTGTGTAGACGATTTCAGCTGCCTGCTGACTTTCACAAGCTCTTTCAGGAATCTCAGCACAGGAACCTTCCTCTGGCTGCACCTCTGGTGCATGCCCCATGCGTTGCTCTTCAGGAAGCTCTCTCCCGTATATATTAATTCTGTATGTGTATCTGTACACATATGTACATATATTATACATATGTATAATATCCATATGTACATATGTACACATATGTACATATACATCATACTTTGTGTGATACAGAGTCTGAGAAGTGGGACGTGCTTCTGAAAATGCCGTATGTTTGCCTAGCTGTGGTTATTTAGCAAACTATGCAATAGTGAATTGATTTGCAGGTGATGCTGTCAAGATTACGTCTGCTTTATTTGCTTAGTTTTTAGGAAATGCAATCACACTAACATTCAGGATTTTTTAATTGTGACATTTTAGTCTTAGACATTTACATTTCTGACTTGTAAAACATAAAATACTTGTATCTAGCCTGAGTACTTTTTCGCCAGTTGGTTTTTTTTTCCACTCTGGTACAGCTATTTGTTCTGCTTTCATGTTACCACAAGGCTAAATTGTTCCTTTCATGTAAGCTGAGTTAGCTGTAGCTGTTAATCTGTGCACATGCCTAGAATTTCTAGCTTCATCTCAATCAAAAAGTAACATATGAAGCACTGCTAGAAGCTAAAGAAAATCTCATAGTTTTCCTGTTGCTGATCCTGTAGTGCTTATGCCACAAAGTTTATGAATTGCCATCCATGTAGAACGGATGCTAGCATAAAATGTCTCAAATACCTAAATTATTCAAAGAAGCAATATCTGGAGTGAAGATAGGACCAATATTTTTATCCCTGTTGAAAGGTCGATAGGCATAAGTACAGTATTAGGATAAAATGGTACAGGAAATAATATATGATGACTGATAAAATAAGAGGAGCATGTGGTAAGAAGCCTAGCAGATGAGCATAGGTATGACAGACAGCTTGGGTCTTAGCTGGGTGAACAGGAAGATACGAGACCAGACATCAAAGGTACAAGAGAGAGCAAGCAGCTGGGCCTTTCCAGTAACAAAAGGCTAAAGTCAAAGCTTAAGTTCCAGGTAACCAATAAACATAAGTTTACTTAGATTGCAGTAAGATACCATGAGGTTATTCAATTAAAGATGAAGTAGTTTGCAGTAACAACTGTGATAATAAAAGAGTCCCATGACCTGCTAACTTTCTTCTGTTCTTGAAACTATGTTTTTGCAGAAGATCCATCTGGAAATGGGCAAACCCTTTGTGAAACTTAGGTGCCAAATCACTTACTGTCGCAGGCCAGACTGGATTAAATGCTAATGTGGCAAATTACGTTTTGGTCATCTCAAAGTTCCCATCCTGACCAAGTTTTTACCCCTCTCAGGAAAGCATGCACGTGAACTCGTATAGGTGCAGTCAGCTAAACTTGTTACCAGTATAGCAGGGTGGTAACAGCGCGTAAGCCAGATCAGCCGTACCACACACGTGTGCTACGTTCTTCCTGTCCCGGGACTGTTGGACTCATTGCACACGTGTGGTTGAGTTCAGTTGTGCATGCATGTCAAACATTTATCTGGAATTATCAGATGTCTCGCAGCCAGAAATTCGGGACAAATCCTCAAGTTTCGTGCAAGTGTAATTTCTAGGTGAAAAATAGAAAAAATGGTAAATAAGGATACATGGTAGCTAAGGATATGAGGTAGCTCTGCATTATGTATCTGCCCTCTTTAGGTAGATGGTGAGTTTTATAGGGAGCAAGGAAGGATATTTCGTCTGTTAGTACAGCATCTAGCACTTTGATTTTTATTGGTTTTTAATGCTACAATAAAATAAAAAAAAAAGAGTAATTACATATTGCAGTATATGCAAAAAAGTCTAAGCTTGGACAACTTGCATGTAAATAGCTAAGTGAAGGGCTACGGTACGGCCTGCCTGGAATCCTTTTATGCTACCTTTTTATTCACCTTCACAATGTTTTAAATAAACATTTTAGGAATGATATTTTAACAAATTGCAGACTGATGCAAGTAAAATAGTTCAAAAGCCTGTCTTTACAGCAGATGCAGAGCAGTTTGATTCATCCCCATGATGCAACAAAACTAACTGAATCAACCCTGACTTGTAAAGCAATTCAAAGAATTCTGTGCAGCAGTTTATTGCTTTTAGTTTAACTTGATAAAGTCTTGGATTATTTAGCACCTCTCCTGTGATGTATAAATTACTTTGTGCACTATGCCATCTCTTAATTTGTCTCGAATTTGCCATATTCTTTTCTTTTCAAGAGATTGATTGCTCTGTGGTGACTAGAAATGTATGTTTTCTTCACCTTTGTGCTCTTATTTATGGTAAAATACCACGACAACTGTTGAATGACCCGTTGTAGTTCTCCAAGAAAGGGTTCTCAGTTGCCTCTTGGTCTAAAATAGCAGCTTAATTTTGGCTTCTTGGCTCATAAAGAGTGTAATAATTTGGGAAAAGAATGCTGCTCACAGATGCTTAGGATGGCATTTGGAGATAGAAATAACATGAACTGTTACTGTGCATACAAAATAAATAGCCTTGGGCCTCACACACAGCCATAGAAATAAACCCCGTCAACTCAATTACCCTCACGCTGTTCCTTTGAACTCTCTGGTGTAGTTCACTTCCTGAGGTAATGGAACAGAATTTATGTTTTCAAGCCTTATCAGTTTACATACCTATACTCAGATAACGTGTGGATGGAAGGTACATTAAGTTAAAAGACTAAAATGAGAACACTTGTAAAGCTTGATGTTTGTACTGGGTTTTTTTTTTCGATTTTGAAGTCACACAAGCACAAAGCCATATCTAAAACTCAGAGATGGCCATCATTTGAAGAAAGCTTTAGGTCAGGCTGCAAATGTCAAGGCAGCCAGGGTTCAAACTTTTTGTTTGTTTGTTTTTCAAAGATTAGAAAAAATAGTTATAAGCAGCTTTTTTATCAGTTGGGGCAGGGGAATATTCATGCACCTAACTCAAATGCAGCAGCCCCTTCTCCGATACTCTCTCCTGTTTGGAATCACAGAACAATCCCCAGGACAAGTAAGGTAATTGCATACATAAAGAAGCAACACTAGGAAAGTATTTTATGTATTTTTTTTGCTGTCCTTGCATGTGATTTATTAGCTGGACATGGAAGAAGGCCAGCACACATGGCCGGTTTGCACTCTGCAAGACGCCAGTTCAGGAACTTTTTGCAGTAATTAATCTAAACCATAGAATTAAAAACTTAAAGCAGCTATAGCCAACTGCAGACTTCACTTTCTTGTTTCTGTTCTTATGGCAGGAAGTTGCAGAACCACTTCTAGACCTGAAGGAAGGAATGGACCAACTGGAGCACAATAAAACTTTGGGATTTATCCTTTCTACTCTACTAGCCATTGGGAACTTTCTGAATGGAACCAATGTAAGCCTGACATCCCATCATTTTCCTTCAAAAACCAAGTCAAAACCATTATGACAGTTGCAGCCCAGTTTTTATTTTGTACCAGAGAAATAATTTAGAAAACAGAACCTACTTTTTATTGTGTGTCAGGGTGCTCTTTGTCTCTTTCAGCATAACCTGAAGGAATGTGGAGGTAGGCACTCTTCTGCTGTAACTCCCTTGAGTTTAGCAGTGATGCTTCCCATTCAAATTACGAAAAGTGTGTCATGAGTCATTTCACTGCAGATGGAGTGATTTCAGGCCTACTCTTTGGCAAGTTAAAAATAATTAAAAGCAGTAAATTTTTTTGCTGTAGGATTATTATTCTTCTTTCCCCTGTGCCTCTACTTGGTAATCATTTGTGTTTACTAATCTGCATGGGAAGGAGTAAACATTTTTACTTTTAATTTTTTCCCTTTTTTCTCCCTTACAGGCCAAAGCTTTTGAGTTGAGCTACCTCGAGAAGGTTCCAGAAGTCAAGGACACAGTGCATAAGCAGTCCCTACTGCACCACGTCTGCACTATGGTGGTGGAAAAGTTCCCAGACAGCACTGATCTTTATTCAGAGATCGGGGCCATCACTAGGTCAGCCAAGGTATGTCTAGTGGGTAAATACATGTATGTTTTTAAAAACCCTCTTTAAAGTGAAATATTTAAGATTTTATTTTATTCTTTCATTTTGTTCCTCCCTTCTCACAGCACTTTTTATGAATGTGAGCTCATTGCGTCATTCCCACTGAATTTCAAAGACCTTAGTACTCTCTCTTCTGAGCTTTATCTCTGTCTGTCAGGTAGTTTTCTCATCAATGCACTAGTAGGCAGCCACGTTCAGAGAGCCATTTTGATGTTATATCCGTATGCATAATAATGTATATGACTATTAGGAACTATTTTCAGGTTAAAACTTTATTTGACCACTATCTTCAAATATATTTATTCTGTGGTTTGGGGGAATCTCTTTTTTAAGGCAGATGCTTCACTGATTGTATTCTGAGGGCAATGGAAGGAATGAAATTTTTGTTAATAAAATTGTTTCCAGAACAAAAGTGTCCATGAAATATTTTGTTTAACTCCTTTTCCGTGCTCCTCCTGACAATAATTTTGATGATTAGGAGTTAAGGAAGAGAAATAGAAATAAAAGAAACTTGTAGCAGCACCTCTTTTTAAAAAGTGATAATCCCTTGGCCAATGCATAGGTCTGGTCAATGGCTTGGTTTGGTACTTAGATTATTTATTACTGCTGCTATTAGGCATGATAGAAACACTGAAACCTCACTTGGAGCTCTCAGAGTGTGAGGTTTCGTGGGTGACCCTTAAAAACAGTACATTACTTGATTAATGGAGTAAACATGACAGAATATCATCAGGAGATAACAAACATGAAAATTCTGGTTTGGAGTGATGTGTCCTGTAAAAGTTGAAATAATTACAGCAGATAATACTAGTATCCATCTAGTCCAGTGTCTTGATTCAGACAGTGGCAATACCAGCTGCTTGAGAGGAAAGCACAAGAAGCTTCGAAGGAGGAAGAAGATCTCTCCTAGAAAATTTTTGTTTCATGAGTCATAATACTCATTATAAGCATCAAATGGAGGAGTGATTTCTTCTCCAAAAGCCACCTTGTTTGGTTATTTTTTGGGTGGAGGGGGAAACCCTGCCTAATGCAAATTTTAAAAAACTCTAAAAATCAAATCTTATTTTGGCTCCTAGTACATTTCTTGTGACAATGAATTCATAATCTAATTTTGGCTGCTGTTGAATTTGCTAATTTCAGGATTTACTGTCTCCGTATATTGAACAGTTGAAGCTTTTTTAATCTCTCTATTTCATATAATAACTTAGATTGGAAAGGACCTCTGATGGTCATCTGGTCCATCACCCTTTTCAGTGCATGACCTAATTAAACTAGGCTGCCAAGATCCTTGTCTGAGTCTCAAATAATCCTTCTACATCTTTTTTGTGAGACCAATTCCATACTTTTTCTCCATCTTACCTTTTAAAATGGGCTAAACAATAGCAAACACAGTAATCCAGACCCTCCTTATAAATGTTATAGGTTTACTATGCTTGTCCGTTCTGCTTTTGCTATCTTTTGATAGATGTCCTGAGGTTTTCTTTGTTGTATTTGACTGTTGCTATGCTTTTAAGACCAGTTATCTTTGGGCAGTTCACAAGGACATCCAGGCAGTCTCCTGAGCTGATGGGGCACTGCAGAACTCAGCCCGATGCACAAAGGTACTGCCTGCAGTCTGCACTTCATCTACAGTAGCGACCGTCATCTGCTGAAGCGGATTTACTGCTTATCTCTCAAACCCCTAATAATCTTAAATCAGGACTAATCTGAACAATTTCTTGCCATCTGTAGTTTTTACCCTCTTAGTGTGCTTCCTTGTTTCGAGACAATTTTGAAATAGAACCTACAAACTGTGAGACACCTGCTGTTAACCCTGTCATCAGATGAGAATCAGTATGTGTTCCTTCCTTCTTTTCGTTTGCTCTCTTAACCTCACACTTCATAGGTGGCCTCCCATGAGGGTCTTGTAAAGATTTTGAAAGTCTGCTTTTCTTTACTTGCTCTTATCTGTCCACTATTTTATAAACATATCCAGAATCTAATGATTATTTTGATGTATTTAATTTCCTGTTATTCATCCTTTCAGCCAGATTACCAGGTATAGCAATAAAGCTTGGAGCTCTACGGTCTCCTGGATCAATCTTGCTGCTTTTGTAAAGACAGGTGAAACTTTCACTATTCTCTGATTCTTAAAGTTACTAAGTGTAGCGAAAGTGTACTCATTTTAGCCAGTGGCTCAATTTCTTTCTTTTAATTGCTGTTGGAATTCGTGTCTTCTGCTTGTTTACTGCTTTGTAAGCTGTCATCCTCCTCCAACACATTTCTTTCTGCTAGCAATTGTTTGAACCTTGCTGTTAGTTCACGTCCATTAAAGGATAAAATGCAGAAAAATAAAAGCAGGTACCAGAATATGTTTCTCCCCAACATCCAACATCCTCTGTGGTGAAGCTAGAAGAAAAGAAGTCATGTTGCTTCCTTCCCATAACTTTTGTCTTCCTCTGTTTCTTTCACCCCCACTGATCCTGGATCTCCTACATATTTTTATTTTTTTGGATACCATAAAGGAATTTGTGGGTTTTGGTTTATATCCTTAGATATTTGCTCTTTGGATCCCATCTCTGTTCTCCTAATTTTCCTCTTGTACAGCCTGTGTTTAGGCTGTTTTATTGCATTCACTGAGGTTTGTTTCTCATGTTTGGAAGGTTTTAATTTTGTTTATGTTTTTATTTTCTTTGAGTGATTCTTCATCTCTTAACACTTAGGTATACAGATTTCTCATTTTGCGCTTCTTCTCTTTGTTAAGAAGTTATGTCACTTTTTTTAGAACACTAAAATGAAAATTTCCATCAAAGAGAAGAGCCCTTGTTTTCCAAAGTCCACACCACCATGTACGGTGTACTGTCAAATGAATCTTCTGTTTTTCACTTTTAGAAAGTAGAAGATGGCTTAACCCAGTGGTGTCACTTTTAAAAAATTTTTAGGTCTAAGAGCATGCAAAATTGAGCACAGTCTTTCAGTCTGTGGTTTGCTGATCTAGTGACCCTGCCCAATGCGGACGAAACTCTGAAAAGACCAGACAAAATCACATTAAGAGAAATTATAGCCTTAACCTTCCCCATGACGCCCAAGGTCTCCCTCCTTGGGATGTTCCTGTATGTGTTATACCACTGATGGATTACTGTAACAAGCTCTATTCCCACTCGATCTTAGCTGCCACAAATCAAAGAGTAAGGACATGGAAGCCATCCAAGCTGCCCTCTTCAAGGGAATGTTCACAGACGAGGCAAAATCTTGGTTTAGAAAAGTTGACAGGAAAGGAGAACTAATATTTCACCGTGGATTAGGCTGTATTTTGAGCTCCATTTTGTCTACAAACATCTTTCAGAAGCCACAAAGGCTAAACAGTTTCCATCCTGTGGATAAACAGAGATGCCCCTTCCCTTGAGATGCACATCATGTGAGAATTTCCTGAGCCTTAGTTCTTGAAAAAAAAAAAAAAAACATAAAGAAAACAGACTGGCTCACCAGAAAGGAGCTAGAAAGACCAGAAACAGAATGGTATATTTATTGCAAAACTTGTGGCTTTTGTTGAAGGACCGAAGTCATAAATGGAAAACAAAAGCAGACACAAGTAAAAAAATGACCAAACAATAGTTTTCTAAGATAAATAAAAGTATTCAAATTTGTATAAAAATGTAAATGATCATGGACGTCATGGAGGGCCACTGATTGTTTAGTATCCCATCGTTAAAAGCACTTGCTGTTGGGGTTTTTTTTCCTGTTTTTTAACCTATTTGAAGTTCTTTTTTTCACTGGAGTTGTTCCAGAACTGATGTATCTAATACTGAAGCAGACCCCCAGATCTCTGCTGTTAAACTCAGTGTTGTCCCTAGAAGTTTCCTTCCCAGTACGGCAAGGAGGGTTTGCATCAGCACTAGTATCTTCTGTGTTAGTGAATAAAATAGTGTATTCTTAGTATAAATGTTCATCTTCTCTTTCATCCCCATAAAGATTTTTCCCCATGCATCTGAGATCTGGGCAGCTCCATCAAGTAAACTAGTAATTGTCCTTTTCTCCCCTTAATTTTAATTTACTTACAAAATGCCAAACTTCTGGCTGGCTTTTAACCCCTGCAGCCAGACACTTGGATTAGTTGTGGATCTTAGGCAATGGAGAAGCAGGCAGCTTTAACAGTAAGCAACGGGAAACGTTAACAACGCAGGGGAGGGGGCAAGGATCGCTGGTAGGGGAGAACTTGGGACGAGAACCAAACCTGTGCAAGGGAGAAGGAAGCCTGCAGCTGCCCTCTGAGGGACTTAGCAGGGGTGCGTAGGGGGAAAGGAGGTGGCTGAAACAGAAGTGCTGTGTTGGCACACTGCAGCTTCTGCTTGATACGCTGGAAAGCAGAGAAATTTGAAAAGAAAAAATAGTAGGGAAGATCATGCTGCCTCCTGCGCTGCTTCTGTGGGGTTTCTCTCGTCTTGCTTGACAGGAAGTATTTGTGTGCAGTTATCATTCAAGTATGCTTTCCCTACATTATTTCAAACAAAAATAAATGCCAACAGTCAAACCGTTTTCCATGGGAAAGAGAGGTTGGGGGATGCAAGGTTTCCTAGGGCTGTGTCATTCCCGGTGGTGCCGGCTGCAAGGACTGCGGCAGCTGCCCTGGGTCCTGGCACTTGCTGACAGGAGCAGAGCTGAAGGCAGAGCAGGATGAGGCAGAGACTGCTGGTTGCAGGGCAGGCGGGGGCGAGGGGGAAGGAGCTTCTGCAGCAGGTGAGACTTCAAGGCTTTTTCTGAAAGAGAGCAGGTGAACTTTAGCAGATGTGCCTGACAGCATTGCAGTGTTCCAACAACGTTTAGGGTGAAATGACTGCAAGTAGTCTTGCTGTAACACCAACTGAAGTGACCTGCATCACCACTTACTGGTATTGCTGCTCTTCGTCCTAGGTCATGGGAACTGTCAAACAGCATCTGCAAAAAGGTCCTATATTAGTGTGTTTATTGTAGATTGTTTGAGGAATCAAAATGCACTGGAGATGTATAGAGAATTAGACAGACTCATCTGGTCATACCTCAGTAAGCACCTCTGTGCTTTATTTTTCAATTCGTGGATTGATTCAGGTGTTCTCATTTCCAGAATTGTTTTGGCAGGATGCCACCTCTTACCCTAGAGTTAGAAATGTCTGGACAGAACCTGCTTTATATTTTGCTTGTTTTTGAGAGCTGGCGTCTGCTTCACGTAAAATGTGAGACCAACAGTGTGCAAGCTGGACTAACATTGGCCCTGGGATAATTGTTGTGACATTTGGTGAGGTGAGCCAGTGTTGAGACGCTGAAGGAGGCAGAGTTTTGAACATATGCCACAGGAGGTCACTGCACGCAGTTGACAGTGTGTTTGCAAGGAGCAATTCTCAGAATTTCCTTTGGTGCTGAACGAGCTCAGGAAAAGAGGAAGATTTTGTGTTCCCTGACAGAACGCATCCCTGTAATAATGCGAGAATGAACGGTCTGACCCTAAATTATAAACAGCTCGGACTAGGCTGTGCTCTGCTGTAGAAACTGTCTTGAACTTTGAAGAAAGAAAGATTTTCTCAGTGATTATGTATGTCTTTCTATGATGTAAGATAAAATAGTTGTCATTTTATTGTGAATTTAAGGCACAATTTGTCATTGTGAAAGTGTCCATCCTCTATTTAATGCACCTTGTGAGTAGGATAAAAATGCAGAGATCATACAGGTCTTCCTCAGAAAATATTTGAATTTGATACGTTCAACACCAAAAGAAACAATGTGTAACAATAAACAGTAAATATAGTAGCAAGCATCAGAAAACTTGTACAAGGATACTGAGGCTACATAACAAATTATTCACTGGCCTTCAGAACAAAACTTTGGCTAATTTGCAGTGATTTTCAAAAGAAGTACTTTTCAAGTAGAAACCTCAGCTTGACCAGTTTCCCTTCATTTATTTGTTTTGGGATTTCTTACTTCACTCCAGTTGTGAGGTTTTTGGCCCTTTTTGAAGAGCCGAATGTAAATACAGGAGGCACGAAACATGAGTGTGATCAGGCGCAGCATCTTTGACTTTAGGACAGTTCTGTACTCCAGTAAGCAGCGAGCTTAGCCCAGAGACTAGAGGAGATTTGGCTGGAAGAGGAAATGTCATGTAAGGCACATTCCAGAGGAGGGAACGCTGAAGAAAACTAAGTTTTCTCACAACATCTACAGGTGTTTGCTGTGCACAGCAATGCATACCTGGAATCGTATATGCTGCCCTAGGGAGTATATAGCGGAAGGCACTTTCAGTTTGAGCCAGCCCATTTAATTCCTGATGTCACCTCAAAGCAGCCCTTCCGAGCAACCCTTCCTCTCTCTCCCAGGAAATAAGGAGAGTCCAGTTCCTGTGTTGCCATGAGATACCTGTGGCCAACAGCTGAGCGTGCAGACAGATAACATCCGAACCCAAAGACCAGAAGGGCTCCCTGATACATGTCATGCCTGAATGACTGGAGCATGGTCTACAACTCCATGAGTTACAAAGCTTTGAACTTAGATACGCAGCAGGTGATATTGGATGTACGGCATGGAGTTGAACTTGAAAAAAAACAGGCCTTTTAAAGGACCAGTATTCGTGGAACCTGGGTGGGGAAGGAAGTAAGCGCTGAGCCATTTGATGGTGGTGGTAGTTTCTGAGTCAGGTGAAAACCGGCAAGGACAGAAGTCATTTGGGCAGTAGGTGTATGGTGCAATGTTGAAGTCTCAGCCCAATGAAGTGAGAAACTCGGTAGAATTCTTTTTTGTGTTGTTGTTTATAACAGAGTAATGTGTTACTATAGTAGCAAGCAATAAATAATGATATAAGGGGATTAAAATGAGTGCTGGCATTGCTGGCCTGTGGTTGGAGGGTTTTATTCTTGGTCTGAGTGTTGTTTCTGCAAAGTACGGTGGTGCATTAAATTGAAAACCAGTTTTTTAGGTTTTATTTTAAGTTGCCTATTAGTGACTTATGGCAATGATTTCCTGTATGAGGCTGACCTTGCAGGGCTTGTCGCATAAACTAGTCTTTAAATCCTATTTGGATAGACTGTCTCCAGCTACTCCAATCTGATGCAACAGTGCCTACAAAGGCATTTCTTAGACGACTGAACAGCGGGCCTAGCAAGAGATTTCTCACATAAATAACAATTAGTTCTGACAATTTTTCAGCTAGTGTGGCTGTATATGGAGAGGAACCTGGCAGGAGAGAGGAGGAACATATCAAATATATCCCGGGAGCATTTACAAAGTTGCTTTTTCTAAATTGGTTTACAAATGAAAATAAACATTACACAGTGTCTGAAAGAAAAGTCATTTTTATTTTGCATAACCGCATAAGACTGCTGTTGCTTTTGCCTGAGGGGAAATTAAGAGGTTTATTTTTAAACTTGTAGCAGAAGGTAACAGTAAGCAGGACCAGCAAGCTGCATATCTTTTACACATACGCGTACTGAATTGATGAGAATGAATACACGTTTCCACCTTCCTCCAGATTCTGGAGCCAGACACAAAATCTGTATGCTGTTATCCAGGGACAAAGCTGTGATGACCAGTTCAGATTACTGCTTCCTTTTACTCAGTGGAGCATAGTTATAAAATAATGCCAGAGCAGTTCTTGTCTGAGCACCTCCTGTGCTGACGTCTCCTGGAGCCACAACTCATCTGAACTTCTTCTTAGTCCCAGCATGGCCTTCCAGCTGCGGGAGTGAATTGGTGCATCTTTCCTGTCAAGAAAGAAAGAATGGGGAAAAAAAAAGAATCACGTCTTTCTACCATTATGCAGCATTAATTCTTTTACTAAAGTGTTGTAAATAAACACCTGAATAAAAAGATGAATCTGTGCTCCCTTGGGAATGCTGTGTGGACTGGCAGGGAGGTAGTATGGTATTATATATGCCTTTTCATGTGTCCTTTATGCATAGTAGATTGAGTAATTGTCATTATTACTCCAAACAAATTCTTGTTCTTCTTATCGTAGGGACACGTAGTTAGGGGATCATTTATCATCGTTGTTACTGTTATATTTGTATATAACACTTCCAGTATTAGAAGACATCCTAAACAGAACAACAATAATAGCAAAAATGACAAAAAAAAAAGGAAGTTACAAGGATGTTGCTGAACAATGCGACTGCTTTTAAACGTTTGTGCACAAATATTAGATCTATGTCTGGACCACTGTGCTCATCTTTCGTGGGTGGTTACCTCAGTTAAAGTGAGGCGAAATTGTTGCTTTTCAGATTAATTTGTATTTTACTTACAGTTTCCACTGATGCAAATACCTGCTGTTTTATGATACAAATATACTTAACATGGAGAAGCTTGTTGACCACGTAGTCATTGAACTACTGCTGCTTGCAATACTGTGAAAACTTCTTCATGTCCATGATGCATTTGGCCTCCCAGTGAAGAGAGAAGAGAATTTGCGGGTGTCAGATTTCTCAAGATCCTGCTTTCAGTGCTTATAATTAAGGGAATTAGTAGCTGTCTTGGTTAATACTCCGACACATTACAACATTTAGAAAATGTAAGAATTTGCTGAATAAGAGCATATTACTTCAACATGATTTTGGTGTATTTCATCAGTGAAAAATACATACTGCTATTTCAGATAGCCATGGAAAGCCAGTCTTTGTGAGGGTTGATGGACAGATACGCTTAAGATACACTAGCTGCTGGCATGCAACATGGGTATTACATTCCACTAGCCTAGAAGAAAAATCACCTAGATCCTGTGTACAAGTGCCTGCAATTGCAGTAGAGTCCGGTTAGAACATTGGTGGTCAGTGGATCTTTAACTTCAGAATTTTCCCTTTGAGCTGATCCAGTCTGACCATTTAAATTTCACTTCTGCAAGACCTAGTAGGAAAAATCTTGTCAGCAGACTGATAAATGCAAGTTTTTTTGTTTGGTTGCATAGTTTTTTTGGAAAGATCTGACGACTTAGCTTTGTTAGCCGGTGCTCTGTTGGGAGGCAGTTTCTGCGCCTTGCATAGAGGTAAGGGATGTTGTCTGGTATATGGCATGTGAAGAAGCTTCATTCAGCTCCTTGCGTGTGAGACATAGAGCAAAGTGAAATGCGATGGATTCTGTGCCTACCTGCAAAATGCGCACCAGTGAAATAGCACTTTGTGAACTATCAGGTGAGGTGCATGGCTGTCTAAAAAATTTTGACTTTTAATATTTCACATCTGGATATTTTTCTGTTAGTGTATTCCTTTCTGTCCACAAACTAGTGACCGAAGTCTGGAGAGCTGGCAGGAAGAAGACTTTAGATTTATGAAGATTTATCACATTCTTGCGGGCACAGGAGAGTTTACATGTGGGGAATTCACAGGCGCATTATCCCATACTGGATTTCCTGCTTTACTCCTTCCAAGACTTTACAACTTCTGCTCGAGCAGAGCCAGCCGTGCTCCACAGAGGTTTATTCCAGGGGAGCTCAGGTGGTATTCTTCTTGCTGTGGTCTGCTTAGGATTTCCCCAGGGGTATGAATTGTTTGTGCTCAAAAAATTCCTGTGCGTCCCTTAGCCAGACCTGCCATCCCCAGTCCCCGCTGAAACTGCCTACTCAGGTGAATGCACTGGCTGATGGTAGATCTCAAGCAGCAAAGAATTTGCCACATCTTTTCCCTGCAAATATGCTGTTCTCCAGACATCTCTCTGGAACCCCTGCAGGCTTGAACCTCAGAGCTTTTTGATAGATTAAAACTCATTCTATTTTCAGTGAAAGCTGTCATAAAATTAAATTTCTCTGCTGCAGGGGCTGAGAGACTGCCCCAACCAGGTTGGATAATTCTTACTAGTAAGACCTAGAAATACGTCCTCTTGGCTTTTTTTTCTTAATAGGAATGCTAGAATTTTTCACCATGTGTGTTTTAGATATACCATCTATGGAGAGCAGCAATGTGTTTATCATCAACAGTAAAAATACTGACCTGGAAAGGACTTCTTTTTTCAAAAAAAAAAAAGACATATGGATTGATATGGATATAAGGAAAACAAAAACCCCACAGCTGCTCCGCCTGCAGGGCTTTTCTGAATAGCAGAACGGATCAAAGGATGCTTTTATTTCTTTGTGAAGAGGAAAAATTCATCACTTTATAAATCACAGCAAAAACAAATCAAATCAATACCAGGAGCTTTTTAATAATAATGCATTTCTTATGGCTATACTCAGTATAAGTCGCAGCTGTGGGTGCTGCACACAGCTAAAAAGAGTGAACTAAAACCTGTCTCTGACACTGATTTTCATTTAGCATTAAGGAATTAACTGGAGCAGCAGACTGTAACATCCCAAACACTGACGTGTTTAGAACTTGAGAGCTAAATCTGTATTTTATAGCTTGAGTTCATCTGAACTGTGAAGTAGTATTATAAAATAAATTTTTCCTTTCTTCAGAATTCGAGAACATGTTGGGTAGCTTTACTTCTTTTCATCCGTTGTGTGCTGTGGCTGGGTCGTTAATGCACTTTGTTCAGTTGTTAGCAACACATCCTGAATGTCTTCTGTAGACCATTGCAATCTGAACACCTTTTTTGGTTGATGAGTAAAGGAGATGCGCTTTTTCACTTTCTATGGAATGTGTTGGCTTCTGTCCTGATGAATGTGACTGTAGGATGTAGTCATTTATTTCAACTGTGTTGAGAGTCTTTCAAAGCCGTTATATGATCTTGTTACAAGCCAGCAAATTCATAGTATACATGAAGGGAAGAAAGTTACTGCTGAGATCACTAACTGTTACCTTCAATAGAGCTTTAAAAAATTCTAGCCTGTGAATTTTGTGATTAGAAGTAGGTTGTCTATTAACAAGTCGGTGCATGGCTAGGGAACAGATCCAAATGCTTCCTAAATTGGAGAAGTGTTGGCTGGGTACAACAGTGAGCGGTAAGCAAGGTATAAAAAGCTATGAGTAGTAGAGAACAGGATTAAGAAAAAGTTTTGTATTACCTCAGAAATAACTGAGTCATGCAGTTGCTTGGTGTAGCCATGAACTTACTAGCAAGGGAAAAAACACATCACGATATTTTATTATCCCTTCTTTAGGTGTTAGGCCGCCAAGACCAAAACCAAATATATATGTATATGGGTATTTCTTTGTTTTCAGTTTTCCGTACTAACATTTCACATCTAGACAAAGTGTAACAGACAAAGCTATTTCTTAATTATTTAGCAGCAAATTTTTTAGTGAATTTATGTTGTGCTGCTGCTACATTGACCTTTTCTTATACATAAACTTCATTGTTTAGATATCCAAGGATATTACCACAGTGTTTTCGATTAAAGTGTTATATTTTATTTTCTTTTCTTTTTCTTTCAGGTTGACTTTGAACAACTCCAGGAAAACTTGTGTCAGATGGAAAGGCGATGCAAAGCATCATGGGATCACCTTAAGGCTATAGCAAAGCATGAAATGAAGCCAACTCTAAAGCAAAAAATGTCCGAGTTCCTTAAAGACTGTGCAGAAAGAATCATAATCCTGAAGATTGTTCATAGAAGAATAATTAACAGGTACAGATTCAGATTGGTGACAGCAATATCTTGATAATAAATGACTTGCTAAAATTATATATGACATCATAAATATGTTTTTTATGTGCTTAATCCACATTCCAGCAAGTAATGTTACCACGATGTAACTTGCAGTTGACTGCCACGATAGAACTTGCAGCTGGATTTAGTTTCATCCAATGGAGATAACAGTAACTGCAGTGCTCTGAAATGCACATATTAATGATAATTCCACATTACAGCTGAGCGCTTTTTTTTCAGATTCACAAGTGTAGCTGTATGAATTCAACTCATCAAGTAATTTATTTGTGTTCCCACTTATTAATGAAATTTTGAGAGATTTTCCACCTGCTGAATAATTTCCAAATTGCTGTGGTCAAAATTAGGGTCTGGATTCCAAATGATCCTAAATTTGTGGATGTACAATTGAGAAGTTAATTCAGCTTTTCTTTTGTTTCCATAGTGACTTCTTTTTCATGCTACGAAATCCCAATGTCAGTAGAAGGGAAGTGAATTCATCATTTCCCTGTTGTGTTTATGCGTTGGACAAATAAGAAAAATATTAACTTTTTCCTGTTATGTGCTGCAACTACTATTATAGACTTCTCCACAGTTGTATCCGTGTAATTGCATCTTTCTAGGATTGGGAAGACTTTTTATTGTCACGGATGTAGATGCTGTTAAAAGGAATCCATGTACATTTTTAAACGTTCAGTGTGTTATTGTAAATCAGGCAATAGTAAAAGTTGCAAATAGTGCGAAAGCTCTGAATGCCACAGAAGCAATAAAACTGTGAATTGAGAGTATCCCAAACTAAAGTACTTGGTAGATAATATAATTTTATGGTCAGTTTTGTGAACCAGAAATTTTTTCCTTCTTGTGTTTGCTAGCCTGTAAATCTGCATTCTTCTTGTCTAGACTTTCCCCAGCATCCTAACAGCCTCTTTGAAGTTCCTTAATACAAATAAGTAGAATTGAAACTTAGTAAATATTTTTTCTATAACTGAAATGAAATCGTTCATTCACATGCCAGATTAGTCATATAAAGTAGATAGAGTTCCATAAACATCTTATCTCCTGCATCAGCCTGGGAAAGTTGACTGGGATGAAGTTATCATAGACTGGACTTTCATGGTTTTAATTGTAAAACATGCCAATGTTATGCAAAGCATCCATGAAAATTCTGTAGCACAAAAAAAATTATGGGAGCTAATAAAGTAACAAATGGATTCACTGAAATGTTTTGGATTTTTTTTCCTAGAAACCGTCAGTAAAGTTTTTTTCCCTTTGCATTTATGAACTCATTGTTTTCCAGGTTTCACTCATTTTTGTTATTTATGGGCCATCCTCCCTATGCAATACGTGAAGTCAACATCAATAAGTTCTGCAAAATTATTAGCGAATTTGCTCTGGAATACCGCACCACCAGGGAACGAGTTTTGCAGCAAAAACAAAAACGAGCTAACCACAGGGAAAGAAACAAGACCAGAGGGAAAATGATAACAGATGTAAGTGGCAAAATGTATCTTCCACAGCATGGATTTTTAAAACTTTCTTTCATTGAATGTTGTATATGAAGTGTTGTCACTCTTAATTTCTGTTCTTAAGAGTTTCTTCTACAGTAAGTAGTGAACTCTGTTCTTTTTAGAAGACAAAACTTGCAAGCCCTTGGTTGCATATTTTTTTTGCTTCATACCAGTTTATAGAATGAGAACAAACTGAAATTAAGCATCCAAAAAGAGCATCTCTGTGTGTCGCACAGACAGTGCCCAAAATGTCTAGAAGACACCAGGAGCTGTGTGTACCTGATCAGTCAAGAATACAAAAAAGGAAAAAAACCTAGACAGTAGGCTCCTAATGGATGGCAGGAGTTAAACGATGAACTGCGGTAGCCACTTACATGGTTACAACTGAATTGAAATAGATTTTTTTGCTCCATCTTTGAAGATTCAAATACAGTCTTTAATCTTAGTATTTTGTGATTTTTTATGTGTATATATATGCATGCACATGCACAGCAATTTTCTTCTTAACTTTAAAGCACTGAACAGCCCATTTTATGGGAACAGACTTCTTTGGGGTTCTGAAAGAATGGACAAATTTGTGTTCACAGTAGATGTTACCCTGCAAACTTTTTGACAGTATGATTGCATACTGATAGAATAAATTAAAATAAGGTTAGTTTTCTCAACATAGTGAGCTTTAAAATCCCCTTGATTTTTTTAATCTTTTTTTTAAGTTGATGTAGTTTGACTCCAAATAAAGTTTTAAGAAGTGCCAGTACTTAATAAAAGTTTCCAGCTGTCTCAAAATCCAAATCTGGAGTCTCGATTAGATGCGAATGGTTCGTTGCATATGAAGCTACCCCTGCCTTTGGCATGAAAAGCCCTAAGCTGATTACAGTTTTATGGCTCAGGCAACTTGGGTCAATATATATATATATATATGTTTTGAGACTGAAATAAATTGAGATTGTATTTAAGTCATTGACTCACTATCATTTGTAGAGCTTTCCTGGCAATATCCTCTTTAAATTTGGAAATCTGCTGCTGCTAGACAAAATGTTAAACCTGTATTATTATCTCAAAAGATTTTCCTTTTGGTGTAGCCTCAGATTAAGGAAGAAGCTTTGATTTTATGCAAAGTATATAATATAGTCATACAAATTTTCAAAACTACCACTGTAGAAATGAAATCACTTTCTTCAATTGCCTCTCAGTTTTCCTGACATCTTTTAGAGGAGCTAAAAGATCACGTTAACTCAAAGAGATTGGTAGATTAAAATGTTCATTTCCTCAGATAGCTTCAATACTTTTTACTAGTTTAAGCAATACTAAGACGTGAAGGAGTCGTCATTTTCCTAGTGTGTGACGTAGTGCTGCTGTATTACCTGTCCAGAAGAACTGGCTGTGGCAGGATAGGAAGCTGCTCTACGTCCTGCTCCTGTAGGAAACGCGGGGGGAAAAGGAAATCTGATCCCTGGCAGCTGGGTTCAGGAACCAAAAAGAAGGGACCCTTGCACACCAGGAAAGGGCTGAGGGCTGACAGCTAGTGGGTGAGGAGCAGAGCCAGGGACGATGGCCGTGTTTGGAAAATGTAAGAAAGGAGGCAGCTAGGCCTTTCCCAGAAAAGCACATTATCAGAAGAAGACGTCTTGTTCAGCTCAAGAGAGTGTTGAGCTTTGACAAGAATTAAATGCCATCTGACAGCTAGTGTTCCACCTAAAAATGTCTTGTGGGTCCCCAGAAAGGGAGCATTTTTTGCCTATCACTAATTTACAATTATATAATGGTCCTATTAGCTTAAAAACAAAAAGCCTGCTGGAGTAAAAAAATATGCTCTTTAAAATTCACCTTATAGAGATGTTCTTCAAGGGAGTTATTCATGTGACCATATGGTGATTTCAGGATTTACTAAATCCCTTTAGCTGTAGCCATGTGATATGGCCTCCTTTACTGTTCATTTGATTGCAGCACAGGGTAAAACAGACTTAAAGTTGCATCAGACTATTTGTCACAGCTTCCTCTGACAACTTCAAAGTCAGAACTACCTCAAAACAAGTTTCCAAATCAGCAGGATGGAAGATATTTATGTGTGAAGAACGATGAAAATGGGCAGTTTTATTGTAGCTATCTATTGGCTGTGAATTGTATCTCGTCTTGATTTTCTTGGTGTTTTACATCTGAACGCATTGGAAAGGGAAGATATGTCAGTAATGTATTGACAGTATGTTTAATTAGCTACAAAACACTGATAGAAGAAAGTTTAGATCTTGACATTCGAAAGAAACTCTTTGTAGAAAGTGATTCTAATAAGTAGTAGTCACATGGAATTTTGATTTCTGCTTTTGGTGACCTAAACTGATTGTGCAGTTATTTGATATTTATCTCCCTGTCCTTTTGAAAGTCTTGTCACCTTACAGTACGTTGCTTTTAGGCAGAAAAAGGGCATTTTAGCAAAAATGGAAAAGGAAGAAGCCCGAACCATCCCAGTTCTTAATGACAAGGCACCTATCTCATAAACTTTGGCCCCCCTGCAAATTTGGAAGGTGGAGGGATGCTGGCTCTTCACGTGGAGAACTTGCATCAGCTTCAGCAACTTCTCACGTGGAGCAGGGCTGAGAAACACGATGGGGAATATTTCCAGTCTTTCTTTCAGCTTTTAATCACCGAGATCTTTATGTTTATATGTTCTTTAATAGCTGAAGTGGACTGGGCACTGTCAGCTTTAATCTTAGTGAATGTTGTCTGCAAGAGGGAGAAAGATGGCGGGGGGGTAAGGAGAACAAAAAGGAGAACAGTGGGTTGCCACAGTTTCACAGGGAAAATTGCCTAGTCTCTGTAACCTTATAACTGGCTTTAGCCAATGGCAGCACTCATTTCAGGCACACTAAAAATAACAAGCAAGCAAAATAGGGAAGAAATGCAATTAGAGATACAAGTCTGACCTCTTTAATGATTTTTAATATTAGTAGGTAATGTAAGCATCTGTCTCCCAAATTTATGAAGCTCTGCTTTTTATGATACCAAAGAGTTTCAATTCCAAAATTGCTATGTAATAGAAATAATATTTTGAAACGGCAAATTAGCCTAAAGGAAAAATGGGAGGGAGGAAGGGGAGAAAGGAGAGAGATCTCAGATTGTCCTGTAACATCCAATATTGGATGACAGAAGAATCAAGCAGCCTATTTTATCTTAAAATTAACATCTTGTGCCTGCAAGAGGTATTCAGTATGGAAATATTCTTTCAGTGTTTTTTGGTAATAGTACATTCCTAATTTATTAATATTTCTCAGAGTATTTATAATGATGAAATGAAGAAGGAAATAAAAGGCGTAATGTACACACCTGGGTGAGAGCAGATTCCCTTGTGAAACAAAATGTTTATTTATTTATTTTGCTACTTGGACTCCTGTTGTCAGTATTTGCTGGGGGCAAATGGCTTTCCAGACATGGAAACATGATGGGGATGGTGAGCTGCTCCTCCTGCAGCACCTGACAGCTGCTGCACTCCTGTAGCTCTGGGTGCTGGACGATGGTTCTAGGTGTGAGCCCTCTCCACCCAGAGCAGGAGGAAGGGAAATGGTAATGCCCCGGGTACTGGAGATGAGCAAAGTCAAACAGCGAGGAGTATGTTGCCCTTAAAGTAAGTCCACAGCAAATCACTTTTAGCTCGACTAAATGGGCAAGGAGGCCAGCAACTGGGATTTTGCCTGTAAAAATATATCTTGATATAAAGTAATAATATAATACAATTTTGTTTGGAGCACACTCTTTGTAATGCGTGTACTCTGCTATTTCACCTTTCCCTCAGTGCCTTTTACATATTGTTTAGCTTAATTTGCTCTCCTCCTGCCTTTTATTTATTAGATAGATGTACATATGGATTAGAATACAAGTATGTTCTTGCTTTCCCTTCTTCTCCTTTCTGTGTCTTATTCATGCCAAAAAGTGAACAGTGGCCTTCTTCAGAAGAATTGCTTTACCGTGTAACTCGCTGCCCCCCAGGGGATGGAAAAAACCAAATTAATCTTTTTAATGTAAAGGGAACATACCTGCCGAGGTCCCTCTGCAAAACATCTGCCTGTGTTTCCGTTAGTGCCACTGTGTCCAAAGAAAAATAAGCATCTCACTCTTTGAATAAAACATACCCTTAAAAAGTAATGTTAATGTGCTGCTCAGCACTCTCACAGCTAATGTTCGTGTGGAGATTGTGCTGAAACTAAGCTGAGGGCCAAAGTAAATCAGGCTTTTATTTTTAATGATGAATGTTTCTGGAACAGAATGTATCAATCCCAGACAGAAATCATAGCTGAGATGGAGATAAGGTCAAAAATATGTGTTAGTAACACTAAGGAGGGGAATAGAATCGGTGGAATGCTTCTTCTGAAAACCAAAACAAAACCCACAAAAATAAAAAAAAATTGCATTGAATTTCTGGCCTATGTTTGTACTTTATATGCAATCAGACTGAGAATTGTGGAAACAAGGAGCCCAGATACTTGAGAAACTGTGTTTTAATTTGGAAACCTTTCCTGTGGGGCATCTTACAACCCAGTGAACAATTTCCCATCCATTTGGGAACACAGTTCTAAATATTTTGCTAATTCCTTGTAAATCCCCAAATTTAAGAACACTCCACAATATTTTTATATGCCCATTGCATTTAATGTAGTGTAACTGTCAAGATAGTTTTGCATACCTGCTGTCGCAGAGAGCAAAAACACTGAATGACAAGGGATATTTTCATCTCTCTCATTTCCAGCATCTGATATCAGGCAGCTGCTGAAGAACTTTAAGCATTTATTCAAAGACAACTCAGCATTTGATTTGAATGCTCTGTTAAATCGGAAGTTGAAAAGCCTCAGCTTAAAAAAGGAATTAAAACAAACACTTAAGTGTAGAGAAAAGGAATTGCCAAGAAACCGACCTCTGCACTGGGAGAAAGAGCAGCCAGGACCTCCCTGTGCTGAACAGAGCTTGACAAAAGAGAGGGACTCCTTCTCAGCACTCTCAGTTTCCACAGGGCAAAAAGTGAGCAAGCAACTGCATAACTCAAGGGAGAGAAATAGGATGGGCTAGAGGTAGTTTCAGTTCATAATTTCTCTAAGAAAAATCAGGAAATTTTTGTACACCTTAACTCACAGTCTGTTCTGTGTACAATTAACTAAAAAAAAAAAAAGGCAAGCTGATTGTCTAAAGAATGAATTCCTTATAAGCTTTGTATTTATATGTCCTCCTATAATTACATAAACAGTACCATGGTTACCTCTTACTCTGTCATGGTTTGCCCATGCTGTCTTTCCTAAACCTTGCTGTTTGTCCTTCTCCACCCTGTCCTTTGTTTCCGGTGGCAGACTGATGAAGAGGAGGATGCTGAGGTATGGTTCTCTGAAAGAGCATGTCATTCCCATGCCTCCCGTGTGCTGTGACATCTAATTTCTAACTCAGTATGGACTGCTCAACTCCATCTGCTCAACTGGAGCTATGAACCATGACATTTTCTCATAGCTTTTTGGCTCAATCATAAGAACGCATTTTTACAGTCAGCCTTAAACATATGCATACCTGCTCTCTTGAACAAGGATATCCTGATCTGGGGCCTAAATAATTTAAGTTTCCTCATGTCTTCTCCTTAACATCCATTTACTAAACTGCAAGGTATCCCCACTACCCAAAACATCAGTGATCTGAATGTTATGGGGATCATCAGTTACCTTGGGCTATGGATTACCATGATGATTTCATACTCATTATTAAGCTGTGTAAGTCCAAATGGTATTACTTTATAAAATGTTCAAAAGCATCAGGATATAGGGATGAAAAGAAAGTTGCAGTGGTTCTCCTTGCTGTATGAACTGCGAGTAAGATACTTCAGTCACCATAGAGGTGAGCCATGCAGTAGTTCATGTATTTGTCAGAAAGTGCTCCCGAAGGTGATGTTGAAAATGAATGAAGGAGTGAATAAATATTTTGAGAACTATAATGTGCTAGCTATATTCATAACAAAACAATTTATTGGTTTGAGGAGCATCTATTGTGCAAAGCATTTTTTGTTCAGCATTAGCACTTTCTTCAATTTGCTGAACATATGTGGCTTAATGCACACTGTTTCATAATGGTAGTTATTTGCTCAAGAGGCTGGGGTTTGGCCATTAATCTACGGCAACCTCTTAAAATTAAGGAAGTGGAATAAAACTGCTGGCTACAGAGCTCCTCCCCCAGTTGTGATTTGTGCTATATAGCTTGGGGCCCAGAAAGAAAATTACATGAATTAGCCTTTTTATGCCAACATTTAACTAACCTGTGTGAATAGTAACTAACTGTGTGAATAGTAACTAACAGTTATGTGAAGACTTTATCCTTCGTTTTTTTTCTGAGATGGTATTGATTAGTTTTACAACCCATTGTATATAACAGAGTATTCTTAATGCAAAAATGGCATGCACTTTCACAGAAGTTTCTCTCTAATGTTTTCCTGTTGTTTAATTTCACATTTGATACTCTAGCACTTGCACACTTTCCACATCAAAATGTTGCAAGCTAATATTTTAACAAGAAAACAAACTTCTCACTATCACAAATAAATCTCTCACTGGTATATTTAGCTTGGTGCCTTGTAGGGATTATTATTTTGCTACTCAGTTAACTTGCTATCCTACCCCAAAAAGTCATTATGTTAAAATACAATCATCCTGTCACTGATTTCCAGATTAAATATTTTCAGTTTACGGTCTTGACAGCCCTGGGGACTTGATCAAAACCCTGAAAGTAGGGCCCAGTCTTTTCTTCCAATTTACCGTTCTCTGACCGAAAGGCTATGCAGTTTGCATCCCTTTAACTGACTGGCTTGAGACCATCAAGTGAATAATTAATGTTGTTTATTATGCAAAGGAAGAAGAGAATGCAGAACACCTTCTTTCATCTGTGCCAAACTGGTAGGAGTAAGAAAGATTAACAGGAAAAAAAACGTATTTCAGTTTGTGGTGCTGGAATGATAGGACTGAAAATACCAAAGGACGTGATTATCTATTGGCCCCTGTGTGGTGTAGACAGAGCCTGTCTCTTCTGCAGCCAGGACTGTATTTTAAATGTCCTTTAGCCTTTCCGTAGATAAGAGCAGCGGGGCGCATACCAGCATCGCAGCCCTTTGTAGGCACAGGCTGGGAAGGGAGAGCAGCCTGGCGATGCAGGCTCTCGTCCTTAGAAAGCATGTGTTTCTGCTGTTTTCAGCCATTTCTAGACAGTTGTTTTCCGTAAGCGCTGGAGCTGCTGCACCCGCGCGCGATGCGAGCCCGGC
>Ga0065711_1030479_pt1 | contig 32373 bp, 35 predicted proteins | sample Hoacrofraction12_FD_59098 | JGI IMG/M metagenome (GOLD analysis project Ga0065711, IMG submission 59098) | Hoatzin crop microbial communities from Cojedes, Venezuela - Epithelial fraction 12 v2 (version 2) | ecosystem: Host-associated > Birds > Digestive system > Esophagus > Crop | place...
CTCGGCGTGCAGAGAGACGGCACACGGGACAGGGGACCAGGCAGCGGGAGCCAGGAGCTCGGCCGGGGCGAGCAGCAGCCTCCTGGGCACGGGGAGCAGCGTGGGTCCGGCTGTGCCGTGCCAGCCCCACCGCCTACTCGGGAGCGCGGGCATCGGGCATGCCACCGGTCACCGCAGTGCCGGCGCGTGGGCATCGCCGTGCCCTGCCGAGCCCAGCCCTCTGTGCCCTCGCTCGGCTGTCTGGAGGGACTAGCCCAGCGCTACTGGGAGGCTGTGGAGTGTCGGATACCCCGGAGGGTTGGGGGAGAGGGAAAAGACAGGCTTGCAGTCTCCTACCAGGACAGTGGTGACGATTAGAGATCTGTTGCTCAGCGAGTCTGTGACGTTGGGCCCTCGTCCTTTGGAAATTTCTGTGATGTTCAAACCCTCAGAAGGGCTCCACGCTCCAACCTGAAACGAGGCAAGCAAACGGACGCGTGAACACCCAGCTGACGTTCCTCACTTGCTCTCAGCATCCTGCTGGCCTGGAAAGGGGAGCTTCCTTTTTTCAGCTACAATAAACAAAGCAAAGATGAAATTACCACCTTGTGTCACCTAAACAGAAGATTTACACCAACCCTTCAGCTGCAGGTCACTCCAGCTGCACGTGTGTAATAAGCAGCCCCTGCGCTGCCCTCTGATGCAGGTGCAGGAACGAAGACCACGATGACCAGAATTTAGGGGCTGAATGAACAACTTTAAAGGTCCTGCGTAGAGCAAACAGTCAAACTGCACTGAAGAGTCACCTCTAAGCAAGGATGAAGTAGGACAAAAGGAAAAGCCACAAATACGAGTCCAGTTTCTTTCTTTTTGATTTCCCCACGAGTTTGCTTTGGTGGGGAGAATTGAAAATGACTCGACCAGCTCTGGCGCTGCCTGTTAGGGCCCGTTCCTGTCCTCTGCGCTGTGGCAGGCGAGACGGACGCGTCTGACGCGTCCCCTGGATGCCCTGGTCACACCTTCCGCCCTCCACGCAGCGGGAGCTCTGGGTCCTGGCGGCAGACCTGGAGGAGGGAAGGCCCGCGGCCTTGCTGGGGCACGGGCACAGGCACCTGCAGCTGCATTGCTCATCAGTTTGAGGGGCTCTGTTTTTCTCAAGCTGTCAATTTTAATAAATTACTGGACTTTGAAGAAGTCTGTTGACCCAGAAATAGCAAAACATGTCTCTATGTAAGAGAGGTCTTCTGGGCAACTCTAAGCCTGTTAACCTGATCTCCGCGGTGCGGGGGAGGCTTCATGGGAACCTTTGAAGGCAGGACTGGCTGAAGGACTGCGACGGTGAGATAAAATGTCAGGAAAGCTGGGGGAACGTGGGATTGCTGCCAACAGACGGAGCAGGGTGGCCACACGGCCAGCCTGACAGCGAGAAAAAACAAAGCCCCGCATGGAAATGGGAACAGAACGATCCATCTGTAGGGTCAAGCTGTGAGGTGGGGCTCAGGCAGAAACCAAAGGCAGACAGCTCAAACCCACTGGGGAGCCAGGAACTTCCAATATTTTATTTATTGCTATTTTTAAGATTCTTCAACCTCTTCAGCAGTCCAAGGAGAGAACTTGGTTTTACTGCATCCCCAAAAAGAGACTTTGTAATGAGCAATGCTGCCTGGCAAAAAAAGTCATAAATTCTAGAAGAGTTTCCATGAACTTTGTGAAAGGCTCTAAATATTTCAGGTAAAACCTAAGCAATCCCCATATCTCCCTTCGATCACACACCGGCTGCAATGTCAAAAGATTACTGCTGTGCATTGGGAAAGAGAGGCAAGTCTAAGAGGCCCCTGCTAGCAGCACTGCAGACTCGGTTAACTATGCCTGGCTAAGTTTTCTTTAAAAAAATTAAATATGTGGCACTTAAGACCGAATTAATCAGTTTAAAATATTAAAAAAAGGAAAGAAAAAGAAAGAAGTGCATTAAGAGCACTGTGCAAGTCAGATAGTCAAACTACATGTAATTAGGTTTAGTTAATACTCCTGTAATCCCTGGAACATCCAGGAGGTATAAGGATCAGGAGTTCAATCCGAAAGCTCAACAAACATAAGCTATTATCCATAACGCACAATCCGTGCGGGATTTGTTTGTAGTTTGGCGTTTTGTTATTTCAGATTAACTATTGACAGAACCCTAGCTTCAACAGAGATTTGACATCGATACTTTAAAACCCCTCTAGAGCTGACAAGAAGCTTTCAAAAAAAAGAATAGTGGGAACTGTGAAATCTCTGGATTGTTGGAGACCGAAGCTGGGAGGCTGCACGGAGGTGCGTCCCGGTTTGGCGGCTGCCTCCGGGCTGGATGGGGCACAGAGGAGCAGAAAACGCAGCCGGGGCCGGCTGTGCTCCGCTGCACCTGAGGAGCGGTGGTTTGGCAGACAGGTCTTGTGGTTGCACTTCAACATTTAGATTCACACGGCACCCAGCCACTCGCACGTTTTTCTGGTGTTCTGCCCACACAGCTCCCCGTCACTCCGTCGGTGCCACTCTACGCCAGGAAGACGTGTTGGCTTTTTTGGTTTAGTCTCCATAAACAAAATGCTTTGTAAAAAGAGAAGTCAAGCCACAAAGATCATCCCCTGCTCAGCTCTTGCGAGGAGGTGGCGTCTCTGTGCCTCCCTCCTGCACCAGCTCGGCTGATGGCAGCGGAGACTGAAGGTCGCTGGGCGGATTTTAAACGCGTTCTTTATTCTGTCTTTGGCACCAAAAAGTACCCGCTAGGAGAGAGCTGTGGTGACCTTGAGGTTTTTACATGAAGCAAAGAACTCCTGCTGTGGTGTGAAAGTGTGGCAACAACTTATTTCAAAGTGGAGGAGAAACAAGCTGTAGAAAAGGGGGTGGGCAAGGCACAGGCTGTTTGGTCCCCGGGAGCTGCACCCGCAGGGTCCGTCCCCTGCGTGCGGGGTTGATCAGGCTGCTGCCTCCGGGGCTGCCCGCCTGCACGGTTCCATTAATTCCCCGGAAAAGTCATCTGCGCGCGCCGGGCCGCTCGCTGCATGGCTAATTGAAATCTCCCTCGCTCTGCTCCGGGCTGGCGTTTCCCGCGGTAGCAGAACCTGTCTCCGTGCCCAGAGGCTGCGGGCTCAGCGCTCGTCGCTGTCTGCCCGTGGGCACCGGTCGGAGAGCGGGCTCGTCCCTGCGACGGCGTTTGCCGCCCCATCGCCAGCCCGCTGCCGCAGCTCTGCCGCGCTGCCGTGGCAGAGTGGGACCCACCAAAGGGGTCAGGCTCCGGCAGCGTGCCGGGAACTGGAGCCTGGCTCGAGCATGGCCCTGGGCATCGCTCGCTGCTGGTGGCCGCTCTCCGCTGTGCGGTGTGTTCTGCACTTCAGGCCACTCGCTGCTCTCTTTTGTCTTAAATGAACTGATCTCACCTTGAAACCCACGTTCTACAAGCTTTAATGCTTTCCATATTGCCTTTCTGGGGTTTTTTTTTTTGGAAAAGTAATTGAAGAAAAGGAAATGCAATCCCCATGAACACCTGGGGATCAGATTTGCACATCAGCGTTGTGCTCCTGTGCCCAGAGGTTTGCGCTAAGGAGGAAGGTCGGAGGCTGCTGCCGTTGTGCCGTGTTGGCTCTGCGCGGCCGGGCAGACGCGGGCGGCCCCGACCGAGACCCCGCCAGGCAGCCAGGCAAAACCGCACTTCGCTTTTGTCCTTATTGTCCCTTAGGTGACACAGAAGAAACAAACAAAGCCAGACACTGCATCCTCCTCCCAGATCTGGGCTGCAGTAAGCTGGTGCCACTTCCAAGCCAGAGGCGGTTTTCCCTGGGGGAAGTCGCACCGAGAGGAAGCTTGCGAGGGCTGTTGCCTCCTCAGGGAAAAACGAACACTTTGTCAGCAAGCCCAGCAAGGTGGGGGGGTGGGCCAGGCTTTATTCCTTCCCACTTTGGCCTGGGCAAGGAGAGGTTAATGGCTGCTCAGAAAGTTTCTTCTGCTTCCACTATCCCGGGAAAGTGCCACAAGCATTTCTGCAGCTAGCAACTGTAATCCCACCCACGCACCTCGCCTGGGGGCTAGTGAGTCACGGGTGAGGCATGGAAAAGGATCTGAGAGATCCCACAAAGTAAATATCCTTTCATAGAAAAAACAAAACATGGAAACAATACAACCAGCAACCATTTTCTCTGTTGCCTGAGTATCAGAGTTAGACTAAGCCATGTGCAGATAAGACAAACCCTGCCTACCTTTTCGAGGCCGTCTTCTTTGAGGCTGATGATATCCAAATCAAAATCTGTCCGTAAGCCACTGGTTTTGTTAAAGACAATTCGTCCCGTTAATCCTTCCCATTGGGCCTGTGGGAGGGAGGAAAAGTAGCAGGGCTGTTACTTGGTTTTGTAGGTAATCTTTTGCCCTCCACTGTATGTTCTTTTAATTAGTCCTTATACTCGTTCTTTCTCCCCAAAGAGTGTGATTAATTAATAATCGCCTCCGTCACTGTTCAGACTACAGACAGAGCTGTAGATTTGCTGAACTCTCTTGCAGTCCTTGCTACAATTTTTGTTCGCACCTTGTGCGTTCCCCAGCTGTTGCGGGACATGATGACTCAGCAGAAAACTGCGTGCATTCATCATGGCGTCCTTGTGGGCTGCTTTACCCTTGTGGTGCTGATAAATGCCGGGCTGCAGGGAGCCGGGGTGTGGGGCAGCTCCAGTCAAGCTCATGAATAATCCTGTTTTGCACGAACCTGCTGCTGCTTCCAAGGTGTGCGGAAGCTGAAGTGTCCTGAACGCTTCCCTCCTTCCTTTCAGGTGGGAAGTGGAGCGGAGAGGCGAAGGGCTCGCCCGTGCTAGCGGGCTCTGTCACTTTGAAACGGGCACGGGAAGCTGGTGGGCGCGTGCTGCGTCGGTACCCCCGCTCCGGCTCTGGCAGCGTGAGCACGGGGCAGTGCCCGTTGGGGCCGGGGAAAGCCCCGTTCCTGGAGGTTTGCAGTGCTTGGCTGGATGAGGCCCTGCACAGCCTGGTCTGACTTGGGAGCTAATCCTGCTCTGAGAGGAGCTTGGGCTAAAGATCTCCAGATTCCCGTCGACCAAAACTGTGCTAGGACTCTGTTTCTGTTCCAGTGTGCACTGTGCAGCGCCAGCAGAACTGCTCCCTCGGATGTGGGAGGTGGGAGAGCCTCAGCCACCAGCCGCTCGCTGTGTCAGCAGCGCAGGTGCTGCGGGACAGGCGGGGGGGTGAAGCCTGCCCTGCCCGGGGACAGCGCGAGGAGCTGCTGGCGGCGTGTGTCCCGGGAGGGTCCCGTCAGACCGCCGGGCTGCGGACATGCTGCACTGCTCTCACTGACGGATGTCGTTCCTTTAGGGGCGGGGGAGCTTGAAATATCCCAGCGCCATGAAGGTGGCATAATGTGCCCTCAGGGGGGAAGCGACTGGCGTGTTTCCCAGTAAGCTCCTCTGGCTCTTCCGCGTTAATTCCTGAGCAGTAACGACAGCCTCCTCCCGGCCTCGCCACCCAGGAGTTCGGGGAAGGCTGTGCCCGGTGCGCTCGTTTTGGCGTGCAGGTGGTTTGCCAGTGGGATGTGCAGCCTGCGGCCCCCCGGGAGCCAGGGAAAACACGGCGTGTTTAACGTACCCAGCTGGGCAAGCAGCCAGAGCTCGGGCAGCAGCACGGCTCCCGGGGCTGGGCACCCAGCATCGCCGCAGCCCCCGCCGGGCTCTGATCCCAGGCAAACCCCGAGCTGTGCCGGCCTCTGGGCAGGCGGGGGCTGCGGGGGAGCGTGTCCCCTCGCCTCCTGCCCCCACGCTTGGCCCTTGTTCCCCCCCCTTCCCGCAGGGCCCCGATGGCACACGGGGTGAGGGTGGCATCATCCCTGGTGCTGGCAGGGCCACGGTCCCAGCCCCTTTGCCCCTCGCAAGCAGGAACAAGCAGAGCTTCACCCCAGGTGCGACAGCTTTGCGGCGAGTGGCCCTGCGCAGCGGGTGCCACGGCCTGGGCACGCGCAGAGAGCCAGCGGTGCTGGGTCTGCGGGGAGCGGGTGCTGCGGCCAGGCGTCCCTCCGCGCCCTGCTTTGTCTGTGCGGGGTTAGGGGGAGCAATTACCGGGTGTTCTGACTGCAACAGGGAGAAGGCTGATCCCTGCAGCGAGCTGACGCCGTGCCAGAAGGGAAACAACAGGCAGGCGCTGGAGCGTGAGGCTCCCGGTAATTTGCCAAAGGAGCCAACCAAACAAATTATTTACACTCTCCTTTGGCAGCCAGCTGGAGCGGCTTTCTGCGAAGGGAACAAAACACGAAAAGGGGAGAGGGAGGCAGAGAGAGGAGAAGGCCGCCTTCAGTGCCTATTAAGAAAAAAGTTATTTCTCTCTCTGCAATGGGAATCGTTCCTCCTCCCTCGCCGCCGCGTCTGCGCGCTGGGCAGCCCGGGGTGGGCACGCTCTGACAGCACTGCGTGCCAGGGTCTGCTGGTGATACTGTAGCACGAACCATGGTAACAATCAGCAATGCGCTTCTACTCTTTTCTGCTTAAAAACTTCAGGGGATTTTGTACCCAGCCTTTTAAATGTGGCCCAGTTGCGTGTCTCACACTGCAGCCGGTTTCATAGCTTCCCGTCACAGGCACAGAAGTTTGAAAAGGCCTCAGGGTAAAGGAGGGCTTTTTATCACAAAGACATGTCTGGTAGGGTTTGCAGCACCTCCCTGCAGCTCTGCCTTCATTTTTTTCTTATGTGAGGGCTCCTTTCTGCAGTCAGAGCAAAGAGCGGGGTGTGAGTGCCGGGGGCGTGCGCGGGGGCTCTGGGGGGGGCTGGCCACCTCTGGCTGCAGCCCCCCTGTGCCATGCTCCCGTGGGGAGCTCGCTGCTCGTAACCCCCCTGCTTTGAGCCTGCTTGCGTGCTGAAGCCAGGTGCAAACAAACAATTATGTGGGCTGAGCAGAGAAATCATCATGACGGAAAACAGAGAGGGAACGAAGCTGCCTCCTCGCTCGCCTGGCTCCCTCCTTGCTGCAGCCCCGGCTCTGCCAAAGCCGTTCGTCAGCGCACGGGCAGAGACGCCCAGCGCTGCCAGCTTTGCCGCTGGGATTTAGCAGCACTGAATGCCCTTTGTGGGCCCCGAGCAAATGTTCCTGTGAAAGGCAAGTGGCTATTGCTCTGCTAAGAGACGGCCGCAGAGAGCGCGGCCCAGCTGCTCGTGACGCACGAAGAGGCCAGGGCAAGTCTCGGTGACAGCAGGGCAGATGTCAGCTGGCTTTGGGTGTTTCGGCCTGGCTGCACGGATGTTATTCTGAAGGCAAAGACAGAATTTTTCCTTTCTGGGTGCACTCAGCAGCCTGGTGTGTATCTGTGCTTCCATCCAGTCGGATCTGCCCGGTGGGGGGGTTTTACAGCCCTGTACCTGCCAAGCCTCTGCCTCCTGCCTCCATACCTGCGTGCTGAGCAGCTGCGCTGCTCCCGCTGGGGAAGCTGGTGTTAGTGGGAAGCGATTATGGTTGCAAATCATGCTTTTACCTCTTTTATGAAGTTCATGAAGCGGCCCCCGAACCTCCAGGCTTTGTGCCGGTGGCACTGCAGGGAGTTGACGGTCATCTGAGGGGCGCGCTGGTAGCAGACGGAGACCACGTGCACCGCGTCGTACAAGAGGGCAGCGTCTGTCTGGAGGGAAGGGCGACAGCATTGGCGTTGGGAGCGGCCCCGGAGCAAGGGAGCGTTGGGCAGCGAAGCAGCGAGGGATCCGTAACGCAGCGAGGACACGCTGCAAGAGCCCTCCCTGAGTTACCCCCTGCCCAGCACCCGGCGGACCCGGGGGTCTCGCTGTCCCGGTCCACCGCTGACCATCCGGCTCGTGGGTGCCCAGCCCTGCAGACAGCACCCGAGGGCAGGGCTGGGCGCTCAGGAGACGCCCCGGGATCTCGAGAGATGCCGTAACCACGTGCGCTTCAGCACCAGGCTGTGAACACCTCTCGGCTGGCCGCTCACGCAGAGCGCGTCCCCCAGACGCGTAGCTCTGCCCATCACACAGCCTCACGAGTGTGTTTTTCCGGAAGATCACAGTTCTGTCTTAAAATCAGGGACTGTGAAAATGTCGTTTGTCTGTGTGCATCTATTCTGGTTATTTCTAGCACATTTACTACCGTATTGTCAAACAAGGAAGCTAGCTCTTTTTAAATGTAGAAGAGTGACAGAATTTTCTCATTTAGTCTGTTTTGTCTGAGTGTGAAAAAAAACCTGTATGAGAACATGTTATCCACACTATTTTACACATGGGGAAATAAGAAACAGAGGTGTTAAATGGCTTGTCTGCGGGCACGGAATTTTCTAAAATGACCCAAACTGCCGCTGAAATCAAGCCCTCACAGATTTGTAACATCCCCCTGCGTTTCAGTGATTTGAACTAGGGAGAACTGGTTTTTGTCTTCCATATAATATGATGGTTTTAGATTCAATTTGAGATGCCCCATCTTGTCTCCAAACACTGACCAAGAGAATTGGGTTTATTTTTCACTCCGATATGGTAAGACCTCCTAGTGAAAATAGATTACTTGCTGGCTTCACAAAACTACAAAACAGATGTGAGCATAGCAGCAGCATAATAAAATGCAATAAAACAAAATAATACAGCAAACAACTGGCCAAATGTCTAAGAGATGTGGCTGTGGAGGAAACTCTCCAGCGTTGGCAGCCACCCCCGTGACCGTCCCGTCCCCTGCACCCGAGCATGGAGAGCGGGCACCCGCCCTGCATCGCGGCGCTTGTGTTCCCAGCAGCAGGGACAGGTCTGGTGAGGTTGGGGCTGGCGGAGAGGGGGTGCAAGAATGCGTCCAAGCGATTTCGTGGTGAGGTACATACTGCAGTGCCCAGCTGAGCGCAGGGCCCCGCTGGGGCAGCCGCCAGCAGACAGAGGGTAGGCAGGATCCCCTCTGAAGACGCCGAGGACGGGAGGGGAGCCCAGCAGTGCGGCAGGCAACGCGATGCTGCCGCTGTGGGCAGCGCGGCAGGAACGTGGGAGGCTGAAGGAAAAGGTGGGGCTCTCCTCTGGGAAAATAAAACGAGCAGAAGGGATGCAAGGAGCCGTTTCAAGGTGAAAGTCTGGGAGGCTTTGCCACTTGTGTGTCTGTGGTTTCTGGCAAATCTAAAGGGAGAGGGAAGGAGGGAGCCAGTCAGCAATTACGGGGGTCGGAGACAGCCTCGCAGGGAAGACAGATGGGCGAGCAGGTGCTGTACCTTCCGAGCAGTAACTCAGCAGAGCAGAGCTGCCATCAGACCCTAAAAGGAGTCATCAAAGCTGCAGCAAAGCCCATCTCTGGGCACAGCTTTGGCTCTTTCTCTCTGCATCAATCTCAGCGAGTTGCTGGTGCAGTCCAGCCCTGTGCAGTGCCCCAGCCCCTGGGAGCTGGTGTCCGGCTGCGATGGGCTCTGCGTGGGGAGCTGACGGCAGCCGGAGCCGTTGGGGCCAGGCCCTGGCTACCTGCCTGGTCCGGCGGGACGGGAGCGTTTCTGCTCTCAGCGCGGCTCCCAGGGCAGGGCAGAGGGACCTGCACGGCGACCGTCCTGCCCTGAGCTGCAACGGGGCTTGTGGAGGGTGACCGAAGGGAGGGGATGCCCTTTGCTGGGTGCTGGGGGCTGCAGGGCGCACACAGCCCGTCCCCTTCCAGGTCTGTGCGCGCTCGCTGCAGCTGCGCGTCAGGGGAGCGGGCAGAAGTGCTGCTGCGCCCGCCGAGGGGTGCCGTGCCCGCGGGTGGCAGCTCCCTTGCCTCGTCTTCCCAGCACGAAATAGCCAGGGCGCTTCGCCACCGCGCTCGGCGCTCTGGGGAACTGAAAGCTTTGAGTTCTGTCAGTGCTGGGGGCAGCTTTTCGGTGGCAAGAAGGGAGGGGAGGGAAGGAGCACAGTCTCTTAAAATTGGGAAATCTGTGGGCAGCTGGGCCTGCAGAAGGGGAGCGTTAACACGGCAGCGGGCTGCAGCCGATTCCTGCCAGACTGGCTGCGTTTGAGGGACGGTTATTACAGAATGCAAGCAGCTACCTTGGGAAAGGCGCCTGGGGTGATACCCAGTACTCGTTACTAGCACAAGAAGTAAGAACTAAAACGCTTAGCCCTTAGTGACTGTTCCTGCCTTCCCTGCCACTCTGGTCTGCTTCCCAGCCTTCACCCGTGCGTAGCTGAAACTTCTCATACCATCATCACGCCGTCGAGCAGTCCCAGCTCTGCCTTGGGCGCTGACTGCAGCCGCTCCATGGACCACTTCTCGATGATGGAGGACACGTGCGGGTTCTCCACGTTGAGGATCCGGAAGCCGGTCAGGTTCACTCCGGAGTAGCGGTATGGTTCTAGGTCTAATGCATAAAGATCCTTAAAAGAGAGAAACCAGTTTAAACATTTTGTTTAGCTTTGTTTTGTTTGTCTTTTCTGCGCGGGTTCCTGTCTGTGCTGGAGGTGAGAAGGCGGGAGGTGAGCCGATGCCCTGGTGAGTCTGGGGGACTGTACTGTCTGTTGCCATCAGTCACCACCCGCAGAGACTCGTCGGTGCGGGTGGAGCGCGGGGGCACAGGCGCAGCTTCACCCACACGCAGCAGAGGGAAGCTCCTGCCAAGGAACTCGCTCGCTGCATAGAGGAGGCAAGTGAATTGGGGGGAGAAAACCAGAAGCGCTGTCTGTAACCATGAAAAAAAGAGGCTTGCGGCCAAGGGGGAGGGGACGAGGCAGAGCCCCTGTATCCGAAGCTCCCCAGGGCCTTTCCGTGGAGGATTTGCTGCGAGTGCTGAAGCCCACGGGGTGCTGCAGATGACAGAGTAACTCTGCATGTAGAATGCCAGTTTGCAGACGGCTATCAAAGAGGAACTAAGACGCATTTCTTGACATTCCGACCAGCCTACACAGTCTGCAAATGAATGAGAGTGCCCTTTATATGATTTAAAAAAGCCGCAGCCAGGCAGTCCTCTGCTCTGCTGGCAGCCAGCCCACGAGCATCCCTTGGCAGGCAGCGAGAGGGGCGTTGGGAGGCCTCTGCGACTGCACTTCTTTAATGCATCTCTTGGCTCCGCCGCACGTCTAAATATTAACTCCAGGGATTACCTTCAGTGCTCAGTAGCTAGTTTGAGTAGCTTGGGGTGAGACAGCACAGCAAGAGCGTCCCGCAGCTGATCTGCTCAGCACATACCCAGCGCCGCTGACCCCAGGGCAGTGAGGGCTGCCTGGGCGATGGCACCGAGCGAGGGAGATCGGCAGTGAACGTGGTGGAGAATGGCAGTCTGGAGGGGGCTTCGTTAGTGGGAAGCATTTGTTGGATGGGGCATATTTTATCAGAGTTTGTCCTGAACAAGTTCTGCAAGTGTTCAATGGTGGTAAAAACGTGGGGAGGCAACACCACTGTCTGCTGTGATAGAGTGGGGCAGAAATACGGGAATGATGTTCATTGCTCTCACAAGGGGCTATAAAAAAGGGTTACAGTACAGCAGGGGCTGACGTGGTGTTGCTGTTCTGCGCACTGTGGCTGTACTGGCAGGACACAGCCACGCTGTGGGTTCACCCAGACGTGGCACCCGTCAGCAGCGAGCTCCGTTCTGCCCACGGGGAAGCTGGAGAAGCGCTGGGCCTAAAACGCACGGCCCTAAGCAAAGCGTAACAAAACCAGCACCTGCCAGCAACCGAGACTTCGTTCTCAGTGGGAGAGCAAGGAATTCTTACAGCTGTTTTCCTTTCATAAGCTTTGGGGGTTTGATCTTTTCTTTAAGCGCTGGCCTCTGGCGTTGCACCCCCAAGGCTCACTGCTGATGGGTGCCGTGTTTGAATCTGCAGGCGCAGCCGGGGACGTTGATCACACCCACAGCAGAGTTCAGGGTCTTTCTTGTTTGGTGGGTTTTCCTGGAAAACTGCAAGTACAGACCTCGACGTTTTGTTAAAGGGCATTGTGAAAACCAGGCCGTAGCGTTGACTTTTAAATGATTTAGGGTAACTCAGGGCAAATACAGTTGTTCAGCCTCAGCCAGACGCCTGTAGCACCTGGGTGTGAGGGTGTGCGGTGGCCTTGTGCCTGACCCACTGGAATAGAGTTATTTTTTTTGGATTCATAACTTTTTGTCAGACACGTCAGTTTGTATTCTGGGAATTGCTGTGGGGAAATAATTTTTGGTTGCAAAAGCAGAGGATTTACCCCTCAGAATGTGACTGCATGTGACAAATCTGATCCCCCACGCTCCAGACCTCATGGTCTCCATCGCACTGCTGTCAGACCGCCGGCCCTGGCCACCTTTCAGGTCCTGCTGGTATTTTGGGTGCCCTCCCCGTCCTGCTGCTCTCCACGGACCCTGATTTCTCCAAGTTCCTACAGAAGCCAACCTCCCATCAGGTCCCTTCTTGGTTCCAGTTTAAGTCTCAACTCCAACCTAATTTATCATTTCCTGGAATTAGAGGATAATTAACAAAACAAGCCAAGTGTCAGAAGGTGGAGAGGTGTGAGGGGGAATTGCCGTATCAGTTTCTTCTGGATTTTCTGCTCCTGCGCAGCCACAAATTGAAACATCTGGTTCTGTTTTCCACCTCATCTACACTCCCTTTCATTCGTTATTCTCTGTACTGCAGATTAATTCTCCCCTCCATCCTACTACCTTTAAGAAAGTTTTACTCTCGGTGTTTCTGTGCGGCTCTTCCCCTTTCTTACGCTCCCCCGTTAAAACGCCCAGCTCTGGTTCATCAGCGGTGGGCGGCGGCGCTGAGGTCTGCTCCTCACCAGATCTGGCATCCGCAGTGGGAAGCTGCGAGAGCCGGTGTCCAGGAAGGGATCCTCCGTCTGCTGCTGTGCAGAACAGCTCGTGGATAGCGCGCCTGGCCCGGGCTGCCGAGGATCCCTGCTCCGGGCACGGGTCTGCTCCGCGGCTGTTGCTGGGGCGAGCGGCCGTGGCCGCAACGGGAGGCAGGCGCGTCCAGCGCCGCTGCAGCCGCGAGCTGCGATGCGCAGTCAGGAGTGCGCTGGCGTGCCCGGAGCCTCAGGTACGCCGTGTTGAACAGGAGTACCTGGCTGTCAGCACAGTGGGAAGCTGGGCTGGGCTGGTTCCGCACCTAACTGGGAGAAGTCAGGCTGGGTGTGTAATTTTTGCTTACGCTGACTCAGAGCCGGGGAAGAGATTCCTGTTTCTGCCTGTCTGTAACCTGCAGCAGCAGTGACAGCAGGCGGTGGGAAACCTCTCTGTGTGCAAGGACTCGTTTTCACAGGCTGCTGAGAAATTCCTAGAGGTGTTGAGTTTTGGGGGGTTGTCACTGCCGGGGCTTTTGCAAGGTGTTGACGCTGTGCGGGCATTAGGCACAGGCAGGAGAGCAGAGAGGCTGATGGGGCTCTTCGTGCTGAAGTCTGTGAACTGTAGTCTTGCTGCCTAGCAAAATGCTGAAGCATTTCATGCCAAGTGTTGATACACTGCGCTCAGTATTGACTGGGGACCTTTTAGAAACATTCAGTATAACATAATAGACTAATTCATTAGCACCCCATGGGTCTAGTACTGTAGAAGCTGAAGCACATGCATTGCAAGCTAGGAAAACACTGCCTTAAGGAATGACAGATTAAAATATCTTTCCCATGATATAACTGTTATTTCAGGAAAGTGGCATTAATTGTGATTGCTTATCTATTAATTTATTATAATTCTTCTTTTCCCACCTCCAGGCTGTACCTACACATGAAATGTACTCTAGGCTCAGCTGGGGCTGATTAATAGGAGGTTATCTGGGAAATGCTTAAAGCTGCCTGGAATAGATAATGGCAGCAGGGGTAATTAAAATGTCTTTTGCATTTGAAAAATAAATTTTGCAGTTTTTAAGGGTTAGTTTAGTCTGATTCTTTCCTAAAGGCAAAAAGATAAATTGGATTTTCAAAATCACACAAAATTCAACAGTATACTAGACAATAGCATCCTAAATAGAAACAAAAGTGGCATGCCAAAAAACCCAGACCAAAATGCCTCCTGGAGTCAGAGAAGAACTGGCCCGTGCTTAATGAGTGGAGTTAATTTCAAGCTGAGTTCTTCTCATGCAAAATAAACCTGCAGTACTGAACTATTGACCACAGCAGGGCGGCTCCTGGCTTTTAAGGGAGACCTAGATGAGCACTCAGAAACCCGTACCCAGTTCTGACTGAAACTCGGTGCCATCAGATCCTGTCTGTGGGACTACAACCTCGCAAATCCACACACATGCTCATCTTTCAGTCTGTGGGTAGCTGCACTGAAACCAAAATCACTGGGAGGGGTAATAAAATCAGAACTTGCATCTGTGCAAAGCCGGCGCGAGCCAGTCCAACGCAGCCAAAGAAAAGGCTGACGTCTCTCCGAATGAGCCCGCGGGCAGTGCTGCGCTTGCAGAGATGCTACAGCCAAATCATTGTGCTCTGATTCTAACCTGAGGCTCAGCCTTGCCCTGCTCTCACCTCCTGTTAGGGCACCAGGCCTCCCTTTCCCTGCTTCTCCCCCCCCAGGGCAGCTCTGCGGTGCGGGCCGGGACAGGACAGCCGGCCGGCTCTGCTGCGCCTGGACGCCTGCTCGCTTCCCGTGCCGGCTCAGCAGTGAGGGTAGAAGGTGTCTGCACAGACTGGATACTTTACCAGAGTGGTGAAGATGAAGTGGTAGTATTCTGTCATCATTCCCATTGCCATGGCCTTGAGGAGAGTAGGGAGAGGAGGTTAGTAAGAGTGGGTACAGTAATATAACAACAGTCATGCAACATAAACCTCTGAAGAGCTGATCTGGCAAGCGCGGCCGGAGGCAGACCTGGAAGCGCAGAGGCTGGGCTCTGGATCGGTGCTGTGCCGCAGTTAAGCACATGCTTAGCCAGCAAGGGCCACGTGCTTCAGCGCTGAGCTGAAATGTGGTCCTCGAACCTTTCTGAAACGGCAGCCAAGCCTCAGTGCCCAGCTCCCGCGCAGGCCGTGGCATTTCTGGGCGTTGCTGTGCCGCAGAAAGCCGGGACGCCGGCTACGGCACACCGCCATGCTCACACGCGGTGCAACATCTGCCAGGGATGCAGGCTTGCTGCTGTCGGCACCGCTGGGAGGAAGGGGGTTGCCTTTCCTTCTCAGATACCAAACAGCTGGCAGCCTTACATGAGCCCGTGCCGCATGACCATAAAGCAGCCTGTTCTGGTGGCTGCGAGTCCAGGTGCTGGCTAAGAAGCCAAGCAAAAGGCTTTTTGTTTCTGACACGTGTGTTTCTGGTGGTCTGCATCCCCTCCCCGTCGGTGCTGGTTCGTATAATGGGTACCTGTAGCTCTTATCTGAGTCCCCCCGTCCTGCCTGCGACAGCCACACCTAACGGCGGTGACTGGTTTAGAAATGGGGTCAGCAGAGGGGTGGGGAGCGGGGATGTCGCCCAGCCCTCAGCCCTTGGAGGTCGGGGTCCGGGCCTGCGGGCTCTTGGCCAGCCCAAGCTCTAGGTGTGCCAGCGCCGACACGAAGGGTGGCTCCTGCCGATTGCCGTGCTCTTCGTGAGGTTTGTCGGAGCGTGGCTGTGGGCTGGAGGGACCTCGGCCGGATGGCCGTGCCCAGGCCTACACAACACGAGGCGAACGCCTTCCTGTCTCTGAGAATGGTCGCCTGGAAGTCGGTGGGTGGCTAAAGGAAAGAGGTACCCGTGGTTGTGACTGTGATGCTGACTCTGTGAGCATGTTTTCTGGAGAAAACACATGCAAGAGCACTTTAAAATCTCCTCCGATGGGAAAGCGACTTCAAGACCCCCAGGAAATGTTTGCTTCCCTTGTTTTTTGCTAAAATTACTAGGGCAGAATTTAGCTCCGAGGAAGGAAGTGACAGTTGAAGAAGTGAGATGTCAAAAAAACAAGGGACAAGGAAAGGATCTAGACAAGCCCAGATACGGTAACTCTAGGGCATGGCTTTACCCCCCGTTTCCTGGCCTGGAAGTAGCTGTTGGGAAGCCTGGCAGGTGCCTCTGTGCGGCAGCGTGCCGTGCCGTGCTGTGCCGTGCCGTGCCGTGCCGTGCCGTGCTGCTCTCCCGGCCGGCTGCGGGGCTGCCTCGCAGCCCTCTCCTGACCCCCACGCCCGGCTGCGAAGAGCAGGGAGCGATGCCTCAGTGCGCGAAGCATCGGTGAGATGATGTGAAACCAGCCGAGAGCAAATCGTGAGCTTCCAGTTGCGGTTCCACAGCTGGATCAGCAGCAGATGGAGAGCTCAGAGCTGCGGCAGGAAGCAAGCCCCGGCGTCTGGTGCTGGCAGCCTGTGTGCAGGGTACATCTGGGGTTGGGGGGAGATGAATAAACGATAGACCTGGTGGATAAGGGACAGGCATTGCCAGGGTGAGAGGGGGAGCTCCGTCAGAGTTCAGACAGGCACATCTGTGTGCTGCAGAGCGCAGCAGCTGTTCGGAGGCAGCGGGCAAGGAGAGCGGCGGAGCTGGGGAGCCGGAGAGCAGATGCGAAGCGTTAACAAGTGGCCAAAAATGAGCGAAGCTGGAGAAGCTGGGGCAGGATGGGGAGGCCTCACCAGCAGGCCTAGCGCTGTGGTAGGTTTCTGCAATGATTTGTTTGTCCAAGAAGGCAAAATAATGAATGGTTTGATGTCTCGGTCGCTCCAAGGAACCCAGGCTGCAGCAGCACGTGGCAGTGTCATCCATCTGCACGTCTTCGTGCCAGCTCTTGGGCTGTTATTCATCGATTACTAATCCATGGGTTTTTTTATTACTCCAGTTTAAAAATGCCGCCCAGATTATCAGCGAAGCGCCTGCTACTCGGGTGCTGTGGGAGCACGTTACCTTGAATAACTTGGGAGCAAGATCTGGCTAGGCTTGATGCTGCCTGCTTACTCAGAGCTACCTTGTGAACATAGGCTGTAGTTGCTCAAACTGTGTTGTTACCTAAAGACGCGCAGTTAAAATTGGTACCAAGTGGTGGAAATGTTAGCACAGCCATGCGAGAGGCCGTTGGCTGTCCGTTGTCGGCTGTCTGTCGGGCTGCGCTGGGGTGGGCAGCGCAGCCGAGTGGCTCCCGGGACCTCGTGCACCTTGTGCACCTTCCCAAACTCTGAAAATATTTACTAGTTTTTTCCTGAGTAAAAATACATTCTGTAATACTGCTAAGCTGAAATCCATGGCTTTGGGTCCTGAAAAAACGAACGTGCACACAGAACCAGGCAGGAGGCCTCAGAAAGACTGCTTTCCCCCTAGTCCTGCCTCTCCTCCATCTTCCTCGCTCTGCGCTCACAGGGATGAGCAGAGCAGATGGCACAATAAACTATAATAAACTGCATAATAAGTGAGCAGCACCAAACACAGCCAGCATGTTAAAATAATAGGCAGGAGACAGTGAGCCCCTGACATTGCTTCTTTAATAATCCCTCCCAGGCTCTCTGGTTTCTCTGAGCACTTTCCTTCATTTTGTGTCACGCAGGCTGCAGGAGAAGGCTCTTTCCACGTGCTTGCTTTCTCAGCCCTTCAGGGGATTTATTTAATCTGTGTGGCAGTGTCTTGCTGGGCTGATAGGAGCCACGCTCGCGCCGGCTGGCGTTTAGCAGCCCGTGCGAGAGCTTTCCCTCTGCCTCCCGGTGACCCGGCAGCCCAGCGGCCCTTGGGCTGCGGAGGAGCTGGGGAGAGCCGCAGAGCGGCTGCCCTGCGAGGAGTGCCAGTGGCGGGGCGCGGGGAGAAGGGAGAGAGACCGAATGAAGGGAAAATCACTGACGTCTGGCTTGGAGTCCCAGAACTGCAGACGGGGCTCGTGAAGGGACGGAGGGTGCCGTCCCCCGCGGCGGACCCCGTCCTGGCTGCCTGCAGCGAGACGCAGGAGAGCAGCCGAGCGGGGCGAAGCGCTTCGCACCCGGCCCCTCTGCCTGGGCGCGTGTTCACAGCCCGGGGGAAAGAGGAGATCGAAAACTGGCAAGCATGGAGAGCTCGCACAGGGATAAACGAAGAGGGCCAGAAGGGGCCCAGAGCACAGCGCGACCCGACGCCCTGGCTGCGAGGGGGAAGGGGACGAACGGGAGGAGGAAGGGGACGAAGGAAGGGGATGAAGGGGAGAAGGAAGGGGACGAAGGGGAGAAGGAAGGGGACGAAGGAAGGGGACGAAGGGGAGAAGGAAGGGGACGAAGGAAGGGGATGAAGGGGAGAAGGAAGGGGACACTGCTCGGGGGCTGGGCTGGAGGGCCGGGGCTGTGCGGCCATGGAGGAGAGCAGGACGACAGCCTGGCCCCAGCGCTGCATTCGACGCAGCCGCCTGGCACGTTCTCCTCCCGTAACGTGTGTGCGTTCTTACCGACAGTCGCTCTTTGATACTTCCACTTTTTCAGTGGAAACTACATTTTCTGTAGAATTCCAGTAATACCCTTGAAAAGTGTAGTTTTTAGGGCCACTAAAGTGACTTGTGGAGGGCGGGAAGGCCGCAGAGGTGCCCCCGTCGGGGTCTCTCCCTGTGGGATGGCCCCCCTCCCCCCGGGTCCCTCGGGCCGTCCGCCTCGCCCCGCCGCCCCGCTCACCTGCTTGAGGATCTGAGCCGCCATCACGTGGCTGCAGTCGAAGATGATGCGGAATTCCCGGCCCCGCTTCATCTCCTTCAGCAGCGGGCGGGCGTCGTCGGTGTCCAGCGGGAGCTGGCGGATTTTCAGGCGGATGTTGTACCTTGATGGGGCCATGATGAGCTCTTGCAGCCGTATGAGGCCTTCAGGCATCGCAGAAAGACAAACCCACAGCGTTACGGGAAGGTCTGCCCCTGCCCTGCAGGCTGGCTACCACAGCAAGTTATTTCTTCCTGTATTATTTTCTGGAATGGAATCAAGAGTTTCCTCCCCCCCTCAGATGGCCATTGTAAAGGCGTGCCAAGGCCACAGGGTCGTGTGTCAATCGTTAAACCCCCAGATATTTCCCGAGCAGTTGTTCTAAGGCAGAATGGCTTTTCCTGGGGTTTCCCTGCTGCCGCTGCATCCAGCTGTGGTAGAGCTGGGCTCCCTGCACTGGGCAGGAAGGGAGGAACAGCCCATTGGTCCTAACCTTGGACATCTCTGGGATCACGGCGTATTTTCTTAGCCTCATATGCCCTTGAGAAAGGACAGAATGTGATAATCAGCTCTACAACAATTAAAATCTTCAGTATTTGTCATGCACAATGGCAAAAGAAAAAAATGAATATGTGCTTAGATTTATGAATAGCGTAGTTCCTAACGGTCACCTAATCACCACTTGTACCTTTCTTACTACCCTTAGAATTAACTTCTTTTTTATGCAAAAGGTACAAAACCATGCTGGATGCAGCTGAGCAGGAATTATTGGTATCTAATGTTGCAAGAAGAAATTCAGCAGATGCCTACTGCAAGGAGGAAAAGAGAAGCACGTCCCTCTGCATAGGGGAAGAAATACTTTAGAATACGCCACGAAGGGAACATACTGTGACCCACATTTGCAAACCAGGAATGTCAAACTGTGTTCTCATCAGCCCTCCCCTAAAGAAACCATTTGGTTTAGTGGAATTAGGTTGGACAGGCTATCTAATGTGTCTTTTGTTTGGGGTTTTTTTTAATCTATAGTGCTGTGCAGTGCTTTGCTTTGTTTCACCGTCAACAGCTTGCTCTATGTGAAGAACTTTGTCAGCTATGTTTCATAGAATTAGCCAGAAAACAAAAAACTTTCCAGAACTGCTTTTGCTTTTAGCTGGGAAACTGGAACCTCAGTGGCAGCCACAGACCGAGGTCTTTGCTGGTGTAAATGGGCACCGTGGTGCCAAATGCAGCCGAGCTGAGCCAGATCACGCCGGCGGACAATGAGTCCTCCCCTTGAGCCCTGGGCAGCTGGGAGGTGCTGAGAGTCACCCGCTTCCCAAGCGCTTTGTGAAGGAGAGGCTGCCGGAAGGATCCCGGGGCCTTCCACAGCGCCCGCCTGGTGCTTGGGAACCGGCGTGTCCCCGGGCACCGATCGCTGCGTGGGCTCCCCTTTTGCTCCTAAAAGGGTTCATTACAAAAGTTCCTGAATGGGACCCACAACAAAAGATCTCCTGATTTCCTCCTTTATAGCACGTCCTTCACCTACCTGTACTGTCATCGTAAACCACAGTGGCTGACCTCCACTTCAAATACTGCACGAGGTCCAGAATGGCATGGCTAAGGGAAGCGTAGTCGGGGTACAGGTTGACATAGAAAGTGTCCTTGTTATCCAAAGGGTGATGCTTCCACCGAAGCTGGATGTGGGGGACTTCCAGGGCATTGCAAATGGACTGGACAGCGTTGGTACAGGAGCCTTGGGAAGGTCCAAATATTGCTACGACCCCCAGAGCGAGCTGGTCACAGGCTGGAAAAGGAAGGGAGGGAGGGAGGGAGGGAGGGAGAGATGCTGTCAGCGCGTACGGGGCACCAGCGGCTTCTTCCTGACCTGCACTGTGAGCGGTGGAGGGACGGACAAGCTTCTGGGCACTAACAGCAGCATGGGTACTAGGTAATTACAGCAGAGAGGAGAGACAGAGAGAGGGGAGGAATTACGGCAGGCGGGGTCTGGGCCAGTGGTTAGAGGCACAGGACTCTTTCAGAGCAGGGAGAGGGCTACGGTGTGTTGGAAATGGCGGAGCCTCCAGAGCTGTGCAAGAAATACCCAGAGACGGTCAGGACCACCCTGAAAAATGCGTTTTTCTATCAATTTGAGTAGAAATTTTTTTCAGCAAAATAACGCTTTTGATAGCTTTGTTCAAGCTTTCATAGAGAAATTAAAACAGAACAACTACATTTGGGGCTGCGTTTTCAGAGGTGAAATAAAAAGTTTTTCCGAGGAACAGATGATTTCTCAGCTGGCTCTGTGGGCCCCTCCAAACTGAGCGCCAACGCTTCGCGCTGGCAGCAGGAGCTTTGTGTCGGCTGCGTTTCCTTGCAAACCTTAGGAAGGCCACTGCTCGCAGCCCGAGGGGCACGACCGCCGGCCGCCACGGAGGCCGGGACTCATGTCCTGGTGCGGGCCCTGCGGTTCTGCTCCTGTCCCGACGCTTGGTGCTGCCAGCCTGGGTGCTCCCAGCAGCCCAGCCCAGAGCAGAGCTTGGGGGGACCTCCAGAACAAAACAGCCCTACAAGGGACCGCCGGGTCGGTGGACTCGCCAGCCAGCAGCCACCCCACCACCGGCACTGCCCCTGGTATCGCTGCGAGCTCAGGCTGCAGGGTTCGCTTCTCCCCAAGCAGAAGCAAACTCCATCAGCCCTCAGGCCGTCAGCCCCGCAGCTTGGCTGTGTCCCTCCGCGGCGGTCATTCCAGTGGGCCGCTGTTACCCGATAATAAAAACTGACGGTCTGTTAGGAGGAGAACAGAATTGCTGCACTAGGGATGTTAACGCTGCCAGGGATACAGGAAAATAAACAAAGGCATGGCCTGCAGACCTTTCCTCAGGATTAGAAGCAAACACTGAAAGGAGTTTTGTGAGGTTTGCAGAGGAAAAAAAGAATAGTTGTTCCCCTTGTATTAAAATGCCTCCAGAAGGTCAGCTCCTGGAGGACTTCTAATCTCAGTCACTGACTAAAGCAGGACCAAGAGAGCTGCTGGGTGTCAAGCCAGACCATGCCTTTTTGTAACGAATAAATGGCCACAGCACTGCGAAGTGTGCTGTGCTCTTACCTTTCTTAGTTGCTTCAAAGCTGTCGTGGAAGTGTATCCTCTGAATGTCGTAGGTTAGTGTTGTGTTAGGCAACAAAGTTCTGTTTCTGTTAATAATATTGGCAGAAAATCTGAAGGCTTGCTCCTCAGCACTCATAACCTGGGTGTTGGGACCGTCTGCGTACTCAAAGATTCCTCCTGCAAGAGAAGACAAAACCAGCATGAAGCCACACAAAGCTGGATTCATAACCTTAGGTAGCAAGGACGAGAAGCCTCCTGGGCAGGGCTGTGGCATTCGCAGACTGAACACGGCTTGTCCAGGACGTCTCCTGGACTGAAATAAAGACGTGGAAACATCTGGGGTTTTGTTATGTGCTGGTCCATGGAAGTGTGCAGAATGCCAGCTTTGCTGGGCAATAGGGGACAAATTTAGAGTCTTGGAACATTTTTTGAGACAGCTGAGTGTCTGCCCGTAAAACTTTAGGAGCAGAGCTCGGGACGTGCGATCAGGCTTATTGCTCAGCTGCAGAGATGCTCCAGGTTTGTGCTCTGAGAGGTTCTGCGGCATGAATCTGGCACTGCCCTTCCCTCCGCGCCACGCTGGAGCCCTCCCCACCTTGTCCACCCGTCTCCAAGTCCTCACGCAGCAGGCAGGCAGTGCAGCACTGCTGCTTGCTATTTTTAGTGCCATTTTTAATGCCCTTCTCATCTTTTATTGTTTCTTATGTTTAGTTATCCAAGTTCTTAATTCAGACCAGCGGAGACTTCTGAATTTGCCTACCCTGCAGCTTATCTGCTCAGTAATGCACATCTCGCATGCACGCTTTCCCGTGTTCTGAAGTTGTTAATGCCATCACACCTCCCCAAGGGCAGCAAGCTCCTGTCACAGGATCGCTGGGTTTCTTGGCTCTGGGTCTGTGAGCCTTGTCCTTGGTTACCCACTGACAGCCACTCTAATTGAAGTGACTTAGTGCAGGCGTAAATTATGTAATTGCATGTCCTTGTCTCTGCGACGTCGGCACCGTCCTGTGCCCCTCACAGAGCCACGGAAAGACACATAAACCTTGCGCTATCTTATTAAAAAATAAACCAAAATAATTAATGGATGAGCGAGATAAGCAAGTGCAATTGGTAACAGATGGTCTCGGAGTTCATTAGCAGAAGGAAAATCTTCCTCTTCAATTTAAGGTAGTCCTAAAACGTTTTGTTGTAGACAACAGATGTCTGCTCAGCCCTCCTAGTTCGCAAGCAACTGCACGAACGCTCCTCCAGGAGCCAGAACACACTGTCTATCGTTTTTGTGGCAATTTGGTGTAACCAAGGGTGCCACTTTGCCGAGAGCCAAGGTGACGTTGCTGTTGACAGCCATGCTCTGTGCGTCCCCCCACGAACCCGACCACAGCCATGGGCTGAGCGAGCCAAGCAGCAGCGCTTGGAGATTTTCACGGCAGGGGTGCAAGGGAGGTTGCAGAAGGGCTCTGACTTCTGCTCACCATGGTCACGGCAAGTCGCTTCCCTCCTCTCCCCCTCCAGATTTGGTGCATCTGTGTCCCCAGCCGAGGTGGGCACGGTCACTAATTTGCATTCAGAACATCCAAAAGCATTTGTGCTGTTCACTGCGTGTGTCTGGTAGCAAAAATATTACTGATCTCAGTACTAACCTAGGTAACGAGGGGAAGAATAAGGGAACAGAGGCTGCATGCTCATTCTGGAGACCCGTTTCAGTCCCTTGTCATCTCCAGCAAGTCACTCATGGCCAGGTTTTCAATCTAGAATGCCTAGCAGCATAGGCAGGAGCCTAGCAAAAGATGTCCAAGTGCCGCATCTCACTGGATCACGCCAAAACATTTGGTTGTTGACTGGTACAAGCAGAATTATTGATCCAGCACGTGCTGGTAGCTCGGTCTGAGTTTCTTAAGGCGGAGGAAGTTCGTACGCAATATTACAGCAGAAACATTAAACAAAACTAAAGTGAGTGTGAGATTCGTCCCTGTCTTTCTGTTCAAAGCTTTACTGGCCAGAACATTTTAGCAAAGGCTTTTTTGTTTTCTGGCATCATCCTAAAGTGATAACTGGGCTCATGTTACATTGATTATCAACTAGCCGACATTAGGCTTTCTCCTAGCCCAGAGCTTTCAGGGTTGCTTTGGAGCATGTCTTATTATGACAGAATATAGAAGGACTGGGTATGTGGATTACTGGTGTTTGATCCCGAATAAATTCACGTTGCAGACATCCAGCTGGATGTAGCAGGCTTTTTGACAGAAAAGAATTTCCTGTGCAGCCACCCAGTACCTTGAATTTAGTGCCGGGCAATGGGAAAGCAGACAGGCAGAGGTGATGTGTTTCTGCTTATACTGCTGGGTGCTGAATGCATGGGGACGGTGTGAAATCCGCGGCCGTTGCTGAGGTGTTGCAGAGCCGCCCCGCGTGCAGCAGCCGACCCTGTGCTCGGGCGCGGGGCGCGTGCCCGGCGGCAGAGCTGTGCCGCGGTCGGCGTGCCGAGCACGGCCCGGGCCCAGGGCTGGCGCTGCCGGCCCTCCTGGCCTGGACGCCTCTCCTTCAGAGACGTTCCTGCCGATCATTATTTAAAGAGCCTAATAACCGCCTTGAAACAGCTGATTAATGCATAATCTTCATCGTGATTACATAGCATAAGTGGCATTAATTTGAAAAGCCAGCTAATTACGAAAATAATTGTTGCAGCTTTTTCATTTGAGCAAAATGGAGAATATCAGCTTGTGCTGTGGAGAGAAGGAGGGATGGGACGTCAGCTGGCTGGTCACCCGGCTGGGGGGACCCCATGCGTCCCCGCAACCCTCAACGGGAACGGTGAAGCGACACAAGCTGGGCAGTCTGCTGCACAGTGTTCAGACAAACAAGCTTGGTCAGCCCTGAGAGCGACTGCGCCCGGGCCCTGCCACAGCGACCTCGCTGTGACTCATGGCAGTGCAGAAAGTCAATGGGCTGTAAAAAGCCAACAACAAAACAGTTTCCACTTTTATATACCACCTATAAACAAGTTTCATCTGAGATAGTAAAGCTAAAGGCCCTTTAGTGTTGCTGTCTGTCTCTAAGCCATTTCTGCTTTCGCTCTGGTTTTGAAGTTGTTTCAGATGTCTTGGAGATTAATGGATGCTGCTCACTTGACCTGGTGCTAACGACCCTTTCCCAGTATTGCCTCTGTCTCTTCAGGTCCCAGCTTCCCCCTTCCTTCTTTCTTTCCCTCCTGTAGCTTTGCAGACAGATGAAAGACGGCCGTGCTGAGGTCTGTCACGCTTTGTAACATCCTCCTGATGTTCATGGGGGTATTCACTGCCTCATTTATCCGGGAAGGGGCCGTGCCGTTTCCTTGACCAGTCAATACAGCCCACAGACTCCCCACTGCAACGCCTTGTGCTGTTCAACACACACTGCGGTTTAACAGCTTCTGGTTGAGTTTGTCTGCATAAATGTTTTACCCTGAAAACCTTTTTATGCCACGTTTGTATGGCCTTTAGTGCCACGGGATCCGGGTTGGGGAGTCAGCCTTGTAGGAGATGCCTTGGCACGAGCTGTCGACACCTTCTCAGGCAGGACACTATCAACTGATATCACTTTTACATATTTTTTGATGGAGTCACCCATTATTACATCCAATTTCTTGGATTTTAAATATCAATCACCAGGCAGATTAAATAATTATTCAGTTATCTTTTACCTCTAAAGCAGGCTAATTGCTCTCCAGAGAATGTCAATCAGCGTATGGGAAAACATGCTAGTTAGAATCACCGTCACCTCTTACTATTTTATGTTATTTTGATGACCACTGATGTTGTTGCAGAGACGGGGAGTTTTAAAAATTCAAAATAAGAATTGAAAGCAAACGCCTGAAACTCTCCTTTAGATCTAGACCACAAGGGCAACGATAGGGCCGGGCCGCGGAAGGAGGCTGGCGCGGGCGTGTGGAGGGAGCTTTGGGTGCAAAACACAGAGGATCTCGCTCTTAACTGCGAGGCAGAAAATGCGTCTCTCTGCTCAGGGTAAAATCTGGATGCCATGAAACACCCCAGATCCCACGGACGCCAGTCAGAACAGGCCCGGGTGTGTCTGCGTCAAGCACAGACGCGCCGCACTCCTCCCGTGCCCAGGTGATGACGCTGGCAGACCTTCGGAGCGGCCCCGGGGAGCCTGGTCGGTGGGATGGGAATCCTTCCCCAGAGCTGTAGCGTATCCTGAGCTGTGGCTGCGCAGGCTGAGTGCAATCCCAGTTATTTTTAGCTCTGTTGAAAGCTAAGTCAAGAAAGTCAAAGTATTTTAGGTTTTCACTTTCTCCCCTCTTCCCCTTTTTAACAAAACAAACAGCATCATTCTCGGAAGGAAGAACCCAACAGCCCGCAGCGTGTGGTGTGATCTCTTATCTTTTACTCCTTATAAAATCACCGAGTTGCTTAGCTCTGAAGAACAACTATTTCTGATAACACTTTCCTCTCCCCCGCTGACAGTGTTGTTAACACATGGAGACAGCTTTCTGACAGTCTCTTTCCATGCGACATCCTGGAAGAAATACTTGTTCTGAAGTAGCTCTTGCTGCGGATGGAGCCAGCCTGAGCTCCTCCGGAGAGGCGAGAGCTGCTGCCGCCGTCTCACAGACCTCTTGTGCCCCAGGGTCTGTATTTTATCTATTTTTTCTTTGAGGTCACGAAACGTCAACAAGAAGTTGAAGAGCAGGGCTGGCTGCGGCCTGGCAACGTGTCCTCGTCTGACGGGCTCTGTTCCGGGGACAGCCGTAGCGAGCGGCCGATCGGGGCCAGCCCACGTCACCGAGTGCCTGTTCCTCCAGGACGCTGCTCGGCGGGTCCCCGGGGCGGGGGGACGGGAGAGCCCTTCCTCACACGACGTGCCTCCCCGGGAAGGCCTGGGGAACCCACGCTGCTGCGCGTCTGACCTGTCCGCTGCAGAGGACTTCACTGCCACGGGCCAGGGCCCTCCAGGGCCGGCGTCTATACCGGTAAAGAGACATGAGACAGCGCTGGCGGGAAGTAAAAGAAAGTCCTCAGGAGCATGAGGTTGTGCTCTGGCAGTGGAGCTAAAACTCGCAGAGGCTGCCTGGCAGCGTGGGACTCTTGCAGCCCCAGATACAATAATAATGAGTGCAGTGGAAGCAGCAAAATTCAGAAGGCGACAAATATCACCAAAAAAAAAAAAAATAAAAAGGAAGAGCAGTGACAGATTCGTTCACAAGAAATCTCTCTTTGCACTTTGCACCAAGGAGCTGCTACTATGAAATGCTCCAGAGCTCAAACGGAGCTGAGGCTGGGGCTGGTCCCTGCTGGCCAGGCGCTGAGCGAGCCCCGGCCCTGACGGCGATGCCGGCTGGGGCGAACCAAGCGCCCCAAATCCTCCTGCAAGTGGACGGGTGCAGGAGGCAGCGCCGAGCAATGCTGGGGGCTCCCGCTGTCAGCGCCCCGTCCCCTCGGGTCCCTTCTTGCCGCCTGGGAAGGCCTCACCCGCGGAGACGGGCTGCGGAGCCCTGCCCGCACCTCCACGGGCGCCCGTCGCGCTGGGCTGTCCCTGTACGCCCTGCCGCCGGCCCGGCACGGGCTCGGGGCAGGAAGCAGAACTTGCAAACTGGCTGAAACAAACCTTCTGGGAAGGAGCTGAAGGTAATTTCCCAGGTCTGTCAGTGGGTTTCTGCTTTTGACAGAACAACGGAGCGGCAGGATCTGAGTCCCTGTCCCCTTGCACTGCTGCTGATCGTGCATCAGCCCTGTCGCGTCAGTGTGGCGCGGCTTAATGTGATGCAGCACAGCCACATATCCAAAGCAATTTCAGGCTTCATAACCATGCATCACGCAAGAGAGACGCTGTGCAGGAACGGGCTGCGGCTGCTGCTCACGGGCCCAAGCTGTCCCCAGCCCACGGAGGCCGCTCGCTCTCCAGATGCTGATTGCTGAGCACCCAGGAGGAGGATCTGACTCCGAACACGGGAAGAGGATTAACCTCAGAGCTGGTGTGTCTGTGCTGCTTACGCTCACACGCTGCCTGTGTTTGTTATGCATCTCTTTTCTAAGAATTAAAAGGGCACCAGGGCTGTCCCCGAGCAAATGTTCCTCCGCTGGCAGCTTCCCTGGCTCTCAGCTCTGGGGCGTTTCCAGCTGCAGGGCCACGGGGTTTGCTTTGCCTCCGGAGCCTGACGAAGCCCGTGAGGGTCCTGCCCAGCCGGAGGCTTCCCCCCGCTCCCCGGTACCCTGCAGCGAGAGGGAGCCGAGCGGGGCTCAGCGCAGCCCCTCGGCAGTGGCTCTGCCCGCTCCCGCAGCCTGCCTGGGCACGGTGCTGGGCGCCCGGCTGACCCTGCCGGGTTTGCTCCCTCCCGCAGCGCCCGGCGGGACGAGCTGGCAGACCCACGGGACGAGCTGGCGGACCCACGGGAAGAGCTGGCGAACCCATGGGAAGAGCTGGCAGACCCACGGGAAGAGCTGGCAGACCCACGGGACGAGCTGGCAGACCCACGGGAAGAGCTGGCGAACCCACGGGACGAGCTGGCAGAGCCACGGGAAGAGCTGGCAAACCCACGGGACGAGCTGGCAGACCCACGGGGCGAGCTGGCAGACCCACGGGAAGAGCTGGCAAACCCAGGAGCGCTGCCAGCTCCTCGGTTCCACCGCGCGCTGCGGCACAGCGAAAGGCCAGGTCCTCGCTGCGTAATGCCAAGGAGATGAATTCAAGCGGAAAATCAGATATGCAAAACCTGTGTGTCCCCGAAGGAGGGATTTTCCCGCCTGCCAGGACAGAAAGCCTGTCACAGCAGGCTGATCCATTCCCAAGAGACGGCATCTCCCTCTTTTCTCGTTTTGATATTGAATATGCAAAATCCTATTTCATTTGCACTGTATTAGGTACTTCATGTCACAGGGGGTGACATTCTCCTCCTGTGTATAAGCTGTTTAGCAGATGAGCAGTCAAGTGGCAAAGAAATACATTATTAATGCTCTGGTTAAATTAACTGATTAAAAACACTGTAGCTAAAATGTATGTATCAGCACTTTACTCACAGTGAATGAGAAATTAATGGCATACGGCAGCTTGTTTTTGTAACGAAAAGTAGCTTGGGAGGGTCTGGAAGGGCTGCCACCTCCAGCGGGAGGGAGATGCGGCTGTTCAGCGCCCGCGTCGCATCCTCGCCCGCGTGTCCGGGCGCGGGCACAGCGCATCCCCGCGGGGCTGCGGCACGGCTGGGCACGTGTTGCGGCTTCGAGAAACAAACTTCTCGTTTGCAACTCCTACTCGCTTGGCCTAGTTGGCAATGTTTCCTCTGCCGTTTCTTTGAACAAGCTGTTCTGGTGCTGCGCGTTCGACACCTGCGAAGGAGCGTTCACCGCAGCAGCAGTGCGTGACCCCGACCGAGGGAGCGGATCAAAGCGCTAATCGGAGATCAAGGGCCTTCAGCAGTGCGATAGCAGAAATAAATTAAGTTAGCAGCAGATTTCTTAGTGATATTTACATTTTTAATTTGCATAATACGTGATTAAAATGAAATGGGCATTTTTATTTTTTAAGCAGGTTCAATTAATTAGAAAAAAAAAAGTGCAGCATCATAATCTCCTAGGAATAGATTCCCACCAAGATACGGGCAGTGAGAGTGCCAGGAAACTTTTCATTTAGCGAGTGTGGAGCTCACAGCAGAGCACGGATCTCCCCAAGAGACCTGTGAGGTGCAGCCCGCGAAGGCCCGAGGGGCAGAGCTGCCAGAAGCAACCCAGGGACCCTGCGCCAGGCCCAGGGACCCAGGCCCAGGGACCCTGTCCCAGCGGTGGCTGGGCAAGGCTCCGTCGCTCTGCGGCTGTCCTTCAGGCGCGCTCACTGCTCTGGACGAGGTGGATCTCCCAAGCTCGGGCACTCCCATTCCAGTCGCTCTCACTCTCGGATACCTCGCCAGATACTTGGGCTCACTTTGATTAATTAGCAGTTCAGAGTTTTTGTGGGTGGATTGCCACAAGTACGGAGTCAACGCGCGGTATTTCGTCGTGCCCCGCGTCCTGACCCGCTGCGGACAGGGAGGAGCAGCGGGGCTGGTCCGTGCCCCGGCGCGGGTCGGGTCCGGTGCCCGGAGCTGCCCCACGGAGCAGGGCGCTGGAGGAGGCTGCCACCGGCTCCGAGGCACGAGCCGCTCCCTGCCCAGAGCCTCGCCCAGGCTGGGTCCTGGAAATCACCAATGACCAAATAAATCAGGCGTGCTCAGGTGTCATTTTTATGGTCGTGCTTTGGCACATTTTAAATGGGAGAAAAAAATGTTTGAAAGCTTAAAATTATTAAGGATCTATAATATAGGATTTAGGCAACCCAGCTGTAAGTATATTTTTCTATTGTGTTTTACTGGCCTGCGGTGTAACCTGGTGTTAGATGTGATGTCCACCCGGCACGCAGCTCAGGCCACAGCTGCAATAAATCCAGGCTCATGCCTGTGACGGGCTGGGCTTGTAACAAAACCCGCAGGGTGAGGAAATTCTTCAGATTTGTCTTTATCGTGCGCCGCGGAGCTCGGCGCTGGCACCGCGTCTCCCTGCACACGCTCCCCGTCACCGCGCCCTCGCAGCGCTTCATTGCGGGTGCAGGGCAGAGCCCGCGCCCCGCAGCGAACGCTCTGCTCGCTCACCCCGTGCGGGCCCGGCCGATGGATTTGTGGAAAGTCGCTGTACGCTGAATACGGGGTGTTGAAAATGGAAACCGCTTTCTTGGGAATCAGAATTGCCTTCCCGGGTCAAGTGGGATTAGCGAACGTCGGGGCGCTGCGCCAAGGGAGCCCGGTGCTGGGCTCCGCGGACGCGCGCGGGACCAGGGCACCGAGGGGAGGGCTCGGCCGCCTCCGGCGCCGGGGCTGGTGGCCGGGCAGCCGGCCGTGCCCAGCCGGAGACGCCGCAGCTGAGACTCAATGTACGGATCCGTTCCGAAGAGTGGGAATGGCAGGCGGGAAGGGGGCTGGCGGAGGAGGAGCTGTACCACCGCCTGGCCTTACGCTCCCCCCGGCAGCGGCTCAGCCTCCAGCCCACCCGGCTTCGCTTGCCGTGGGTTTTTAAGTTCTCTGTCTGTTTTCCGTCCCTACCAGTTATTAGCTCCCATTTTACCTGGAAATAGAAATATACCTGGTATAAATATGAAATAGAAGGTGTCCTGCAGTGAAATGAAGTCTCACATAGAAATTCAACCCAATTAAAATTACAATTATTGCATGTTAATTAAATTCTTCTTAAATATTCATTGCTAAGCCGCAGCTAATAAATGTTAATACCCACCTGGCATGTAGCATATAATATTAGACTTAAGGAATCTAAATTAAATCCTACACTTCATTTACAATGTCACCAAATACCGGCAGTCAACTGATTGTTTCTCATTCTTGTGTTGATGCTTCCAAAAATCAGGCTTGAAGTAAGATGATGCACTGAATAACAAATGCAATTCTGCAAATATTATGACATATTGTTTGTCATCTGCCCTAAATATTTAACAGTTCAGTTTTACAAGATTTTTATGCCACATGCTGAGAATTTGCTCCCGGTCGATGCTGAATTTGATTGACAAAATGGATTCCATTCAGGAGCTGACAATCCCAAACCCTCGTCAGGGTCTTTGCTGTTAGCATCTTGTGCTTCTTCCCCTTTTTGAAAGAAAGCAGAGAGGGAAAAAAAGAAAGCAGAGAGGGAAATTCTTTCTGCTTAATCCCATCTGCTCTCTACAGAAGAGCCTTTATGTAGGGGAAGATCCAAGGTCTGTGACAGATTTCAGCAGGTCCCCAGAGGTGCGTGGTGCCGACGGGCGCGCGAGGCGCGGAGGGATTGAACAGCCCCGCGCTGCCGGTGCTCAGCGGCAGCCAAAACGTAATCGGGAGGTCTAGACACCCATTTTAGCCTTTTCATCTTCCCGTTTTAATGTCGTTCAGCAGAGAGAAGAACCGGGCTTGGCCAGGATGCGGTGGTCGTGCGTGCTGGGGCAGGAGGTGGTGGGGAGAGGGGGGCTGCTCCCGGCTGGGGCGCGGGGACCCGCGCTCCCTCGCAGCTCCAGGCCCTGCTCCCCGGAGTGACGGCAGAGCCGCGCTGGCGAGATGGGCTTCTCCTCTCCATTGCCACCCGGCTGCTCCGTCCTGGCCGAGCGTGTCTGGCGGCGTGGGGCAGCCGGGGAGAGGGCGGCCGCTGCGGCTGCACGACCCGGTACGTCGTGAGGAAGAAAGCTCAGGAATTTTTAGAAATTCCTTCACAATCTGCCTTGAGGAACATCTTTCATGGGGGGAGAGATCTGCCTAGGGTAGGCATTTTGTCAGCGTGGGATGTTCAGAATTTTTTATGAATGGTTTTTATTCCATCCTTTTTTTTTCTTCGCCATTTCATAATTGTCAATTCTGAATGTCCAGGGTAATTACAGCTGAAGGATTGCTGACTTAAAAGCAGCACTTTATTTCAGGGAGTGAAAGCAAAAGAGGGAATGACAGAAAGGTCCGCTCTGATGCATGCTTTCATTATTTTCCTGTCATCTGTACTCTCAGTTTACAAACAGCTACACGCAGAGCAGGGCGTGCGGAGGGATGCGCTGGAACCACCCGGCAGCACGACTGCAAAGGGATTTTAAATTCCTCCAAATGATCAAAATCAGCTATTAAAAATCTTTTCCACCTCATGAAAGCAAACGGTGCACATGCAAAGGCAGCTTGTGCGGAGCAGCGATCGGCTGCTCCGGGGCTGGGGCGCTGGGTCCCCGTCACGGCGATGGGCACGCTGGGCACGCTGCCCGCGCTGCCCGGCTGCCCGGGGGCTGCCGCTGGCCCCTCCACGCGAGGCCAGGGCCGTGGTGCGAGCGGGGCTGGGGGCTGGCGGCAGAGCAGGGCCCCGATCCCGTCCCC
>Ga0065711_1030470_pt1 | contig 32370 bp, 32 predicted proteins | sample Hoacrofraction12_FD_59098 | JGI IMG/M metagenome (GOLD analysis project Ga0065711, IMG submission 59098) | Hoatzin crop microbial communities from Cojedes, Venezuela - Epithelial fraction 12 v2 (version 2) | ecosystem: Host-associated > Birds > Digestive system > Esophagus > Crop | place...
ATTTCGTCCATTTTTTTATAATCATCGTCCGAATATCCGCTAAAAATCGTATCAATGTACGAGTATCTGCCCATAATTACGATATCTTTGACGCGAAGTGGCATCGTAAGTCCCGATTTTTGCGGCACGAAGCCAATCATGCGCGCGAGCTCTTTTTGGCTAAATTCGGCGATATTTTTGTCATCCAGCATGACTGCACCCGAATTTGGGGTGTAAATTTGCAAAATATTTTTTAAAAGTGTCGATTTTCCGCAGCCGTTTGGGCCTAAAATTCCAACAAATTCGCCGCTTTTTACACTCAAATTTATGCTTTGCAAAATCTCCTTTTTATGGAAGCCAAAGTGCAAATCTTTAACGCAAAGTTCCATTTATAGGCCTTTTCTTGAATTTAGCGCTAGGAATAAAAAGAACGGTGCGCCGAAAAATGAGGTGATGACGCCGATTGGGATTTCGATCGGGTGCAAAATGCTTTTCGCGACGCCATCGCAAACCATCAAAAATAGCGCGCCAACGAGCGCTGAGGCTGGGATTAGCACGACATTGCTTGATGTGCGAAGTAGCATACGCAAAATGTGCGGGATAATAAGCCCTACAAAGCCGATCATTCCGGTAAATGCGACCGAAAAACTGACTGCTAAAGCGGAAGTTAGAAGCAATTTTTTCTTTAATCTCGCAGCATCGATGCCCAAGGTTTTTGCCTCTTCGTCGCCGCTTAAAAGGATATTTAGCTCGTATCTTTTCATGTAAAAATAGATAAACGTAAAAAGTGTCGGCACGAAGACGATTGCGAGCTTTTTCCAAGACGCTGAGCCCAAATAACCCATCATCCAGGCGGTGATTTTGAAACTCTCCTCGCCGATTAGATATGACGCAAATGACGTAAAAGAGCCTAAAAATGAGGAAAACGCAATACCGATAATGAGCAAAGTCGCAATGGATTGGGATTTTTTATAGAGTGAAAAAATCACAAACGACAGAATTGCCGATGCGATAAAGGCAAAAACGCCGTAATAGATGTCGTCGAGTTTTAATAGATACGCGATCACCGCGCCAAATGTCGCGCTTGAAGCGATGCCGATGATATAAGGATCAGCTAATGGATTTAAAAACACACTCTGCGTCACAACACCGCTAGAAGCAAGCAACACGCCAATTAAAATCGCCATCAAAATCCGCGGAATTCGCACCTCAAGTATGATTGTCTTTTTGCCCTCGCCCAAAGTGCCGTCAAACAGCGCCAAAACGTCTGGCAAATTTACGCTTTCGCCGATTAATAAAAGCCAAAGCGACGCGGCAAGAATCGCCAAAATAACCGAAATATAACCAAATTTACTCAAATTCCAATCCTAGTTACGATAGTGAATTTCAGAATTATATAATTAAAATCTAAAATTTAGTTAAATTTGCTCCACAATGCCGTTTTTGATGCGATAAACGACATCGGCGTCCTTGAAAAATCGGTCATCATGCGAGATCGCAAAGACGGAAATTCCCTGCTTTTTGATGATTTGCAGAATTTCGCTATAGAAAAATTCGCGGAATTCCGGATCTTGATCAGCTGCCCATTCATCGAGCATAAGAAAGTCTTTTTCCTCCAAAAGTGCGATAATTAGGGCAACGCGCTTTTTTTGCCCGACGGAGAGATTGAGATCCGAAATTTGGCCATCGATAATCTGAATGCGCTCCTCCATTTTTAGGGTTTTTAGCCAGAAATCGATCTTTTCGTCATCCGAATTCAAAATCTCTTTAAAAAGATAAAAATCGCTAAAAATCACGCTCACGCTGTTTTGGAATTTGCGAAGCGTCTCGCCTTTTAACTCCTCGCCATCGACCAAAATTCGGCCATTTGTAGGCGTCAGCAACCCAGCCATAATCAAAAATAGCGTCGATTTTCCGCTGCCATTTTCGCCCACTAAAAACGCGATTTCGCCCTTTTTAATGGTCAAATTTACGCCCTTTAAAACCGCCGCATCGCTGTAGGCAAATTCCACATTTTCAAACGAAATTTCGCGCCATTTTAGCATCTCTTTCGTGCGGTTTGCGTCGATCTCTTCGTATGGGACGAGTTCTAACTCCTCGATTTTTTTAAGCGAAATTTTTGCCATGAAAATTTGCGGCAAACTCATCACAAGCATCATAATGTGCGTGCGCAGATACAAAATCGCAAGACTGATTGTGACTGCAGTCTGCAGGCTATTTCCAGCTGAAAGCGCCATATACATCACGACGCCGATTGCGCACAAAAGCATTGTATTTAGGAAATTGCTCGTAAATGCGTGGTAAATTTCGCCCTGAGTGTTGTTGTTTTTTTGCGCGGTGGCGTTTTTGTAAAAATCATCCAAAAAGCTGTCGCTGCGGTCCAAATTTAGCGTCATTTCGCGATGCGCATCGACGCTCATTTCGTAATTTGCATAAAGCACGTCGTCATTTGAGCGCGATTTTTTGTGGAAATTGTAGGATTTTTGCATCGAGACGTTTATCACAGCGCCGATAATTGCGAACCAAACGAGCAGAAATAGCGCGATTTTTGGCGAAATGTAGAAAAAATAAAATAGCGAAAAAATGATCATTAGCCCACCTTGAGTGGCGTCTAAAATCCGCATAAAGCCGTTTGCTAAGTTTCCGATGTCTTTTGAGAGCGAGGCTAGGATTTTTGCTTTGCCGATTTTTGCGATTGTGGTGACGTCTGAATGGCAAATTCGAAGCACTAATTTCGTACGAAGGTCGTAAATAAAGTCATTATTAACCTTTGCGACTAAATATTTAAAAAAGATTGAAAGCGCGAAATATCCAAGCAAAAGTCCTAAAAACATCCACAAAACGCCCATGTCAGCGCTTTGGAGTTTTAAAATGTACTCATTGATGTAATTTAAAATATAGACGCTATATGCGCTATAAATCGACGACAGCGCGAAAATCACAAGCAAAATAAAAGCATATTTTTTCATCACAAATCCTAAAATTTTTCCGAAAGTATAGTCAAATTTTGTAATTTAAAGTTAAATTTGGGGAAATTTCCCCAAATTTCAGTATTTGTAGCTAAAACTCATCAAAAATGTCCGGCCGCGCGCGGAATTTGAGAATAGATAGATGTCATTGCCGTCTGAATCATACTGCAAATCGCTATCGTTGTCGTTGTAGGCGTTTAGCGCGTCCATGTAGTTTTTATCGGCGATATTTTGCACCTCAAATTTAAGTGTCAAATTTTCCACCGGCTTATACTCAGCATAAACGTCGATAATGGTCGGAATTTTCGGCAGTTTTTGCTTTTGTAGTTCGCCCCACCAATCATCCGGATCGCTGTCATCGCGCTTGGAATTTGCCGGATAGACGCGGTATCCTTGGCCTGTGTATTTTGCGATCGCGCCGATTGTGAGCTTTTCATCAAACCATCTCGTGCCGATCTCCAAATTTCCGTAATCTTCTGGCAAAATCGTCACTTGCGAATATCCAAACGAGCCTGCATAACCGCCCATCGTCTCGCTAATTGGCGTGTCTTGCTTTTCGTGCGAGTAGCTAAGTTTAGCAAAAAATCCGCCCATGTCGTAATTTAACTCCGCCTCGACACCTCTAAATTTCGCCTTGTCTTGGTAGTTTTGATGCAATGTGACCGTGTGAGGGTACATTTGATCGGGATCGGAATAGAAAGTGTAGGTTTTGTTGTAGATGTAATTTTTCACTTTCGTATTAAAATATGTGAGCTTAAATCCCAAAAAATCGTGATCTGCGAAAAGATCGTGTGCATATGAATTAAATCCTAGCTGATAAGTTTCCGATTTTTCCGGCTTTAGATACGGATTTACGCCTTCGCCGCCCTCCATTGAGAAAAACATCTCTTGGACTGTCGGCGGACGAACCGAGCGCGTATATGTCACAAATGGCGCAAACAGCGTGTGAATTTCAGCACTCGCCATGAGTGAATAGTTGAAATTTGTCTCGCTCATGCTCACATTTGTCGCCTCTTTTGGGAAGCAAGCAGCGGAATATTCGCACTCGCCTTTATATCCTGAGAGTTTCCAGTGCGCCAAATTCAAATTCGCATTAAATGTGAAAATATCGACGTTAAATTCGTTGTCCCAGTAAAGTTGCGCAGTTTTTAAGCGACCACTTGGATTAAACGGCACGCCGTCAAATTCCTCTCCTAAAGCCTTTGTGCTAGAGTATTCGTTATCAACGTAGCTAGCGCCGATTTTGGTGACAAGTTTAGTCGTCTCGTCAAAATCAAAAACCGCGCTGTTACTTAAATCAAACGTTTTTGTCTTATTTTCGGTCTTTAATCCAGATGTGGAATCATCAATCAAACTATCCACACTTCGGCCATAAAGCGACGCTTCATCGGTGTAAAGCTGCTTTGCGACATTATAGCTAGCGAGCAAATTTACATTCCAATATGGCGAGTCTGGATGCCATTCGTGCGTGAGTTGATATGTGTCATTATCGATGTCGCGGCCAGCTAGATAATTATCATACTTTCGGTAGGTCAAAATCACGTCATTATCTTCGTTTCCAAATTCGATTTTGCCGAGATAGTTTTTTGGGCGCTGGGTTAGCATATTTGCATCAATCGGCGAAACGCTGGTATAATCGTCTGAATAATCATCATAATAGCTCAAATCCGTGATTTTCGAGCCGCCGCCGATTTTGTAGTTTTGTTTGATCTTTTTCCAGCTATAACCAAAAAGTCCGCCCACGTAAAATCCGCTATCAAATGCCTCTTTTGCCGCCAAAGTGCCCATAATGCTTGGGCCCACGCCATTTGAGCCGTAGCTCATTCTGGTGTAAAAGCCAAAATTTCGGTCGCCTCGCACTACGTCATCTACGCCAATTGTGCGGAAATTTGCACTTCCCATAATGCTGCTGTGGCCCGAATCAAACGTGCCTCTTTCGACCTCAACGCTAACTAAAAACGCAGGATCGACCAAAGCGCCGTATGATGAAGTGCCCACAGTTCCCTCGCCAAGGTGAAATTTGCCTTGATCAGCTGAGGTGCCAAAATATGTCTGCGTGACGCCATCAACCATCATATCGACTCTGCCAAGTCCGGTCGCGCCGCGGATATTGACATTTACGCTGCCTTGGGATTGGTCTGTGTTTGTGTAGGTTCCTGGCATGCTACGAATGATGGAATCAATGCTTTGCGTCGCCTCAGAAATTCCCTCTCTCGCGCTCACCGCGCCTGAAGTTTTATAAACTGCTTGCTCTTTCGAGTCGTTGGCATAGACATCAACCGTGCCAAATTCGACCTCATCTTCGTTCGCGCAGAGCGAAAGCGCAAAAATAGCTGCTAATGATAATTTCTTCAAATTTCGTCCTTTCATTTCAAAATCCAGATATAATCGCTCTCGGCGGCATTTATCTGCTCATCTTCATCGACAATCGCGAGTGTCACGGCGCGCAAATTTCGCTTAAATTCCTTGATATGAAGCGGCACGCCGACGTTTTTATTTGTGTGGAATTTGCCAGCAATTAGGATTGACGGCGCATTTTGGACTAAGACATCTGCCATTCTGCGGTCTTTGTATTGCTGAATTTGCACCAAAGTATCGAGCATTTGGGCGTTTTCTGCGTCGTCAGCCAATTCGTGAGACTCGACGATTCTTGCGCGAATTCGCTTTTTTACGTCATTCGTGGTCGAAATCGTGCCATTTACAGGATATGCGCCCTCGTAAATTTGATTGATTTCAGCGCTGCTTAAATTTGCGCCTAAAATTTGCGAATTCGCGGCCGCAGTTTCCAAAACTGGGCGATACGCGGCAAATTTCCATTTATCGTCCCAATCGATCGCACTTTTTAGCGCGCTGCCAGTTTTGCCCTTCGCAGCGGCTAAATTTGGCTGTTTGTCGCTAGAAATCATCTCAAACGCGACGGCCATTTTTTTGCGCGAATTTAGCTCACGAACGATCTTTGCTTCTGCCTCACCGATCGCCTTTTTATTGTGATATTCGCCAATCAAAACGATGTCAAATTCGGAAATTTCGTTAATCAAATTTTCAAAGCCAATTTCTTGATTTTTGGCGTTAAAAATTTGGCTCTTTGAAAAATCCTTTGGCGCTGGCTCAATCCCAGCGCAACCCACAAAAACAAGCCCTAAAAATAGATAAAAAAATGTACTTAACTTTTTCATAACGTTGAATTGTATTATCATTACCATTAAAAAAATATTAAAAAATTTACATTTCATTATGAAAGCATTAATATTTTTTGCTACAATACGCCAAAAATTTTTTTCGAGGTATAAAGATGAAAAATTTAGTCATAGTCGAGTCTCCAGCAAAAGCCAAAACAATCAAGAATTTCTTAGGCTCAGATTACGATGTGATCGCATCTAAAGGCCACATTCGCGATTTGCCAAAGACCTCATTTGGCATCAAAATCGAAGGGGAAAATTTCACCCCAGAATACCACGTCAGCAGCGATCACGCCCAAGTCGTAAAAGATATCAAAGCAAAAGCCAAAAGTGCGGAAAAAATCTATCTCGCGACCGATGAGGACCGCGAAGGTGAAGCAATCGCCTTTCACATCGCACACGCGATCGGAAAAGATGCGAGCAAACTGCCTAGAATCGTCTTTCATGAGATCACAAAATCCGCAATCGAAGAGGCGATCAAACATCCGCGCACGATAAATTTATTAAGCGTAAATGCCCAACAAGCGCGCCGTCTCTTAGACCGAATCGTCGGCTACAAGCTAAGTCCGCTGCTCTCGCAAAAGATCCAAAAAGGCCTAAGCGCTGGGCGCGTGCAAAGTTCAGCTCTTAAAATCATAGTCGATCGCGAGCGCGAAATTCAGGCATTTAAGCCGGTTAAATACTACACGATCGATGCGATTTTTAAGAAAAATCTCGACGCTGAGCTCGTTAAATTTGACGGCAAAAAGATGGAAAAACTCTCGATCCAAAGCAAAAAAATGGCAGATGAAATCTTAGAAAGTGCCAAAAATTCGGAATTTAAAATCGCTGACATCACCGAAAAAGAGCGCAAAACCAATCCAATGCCGCCGTTTATGACCTCGACTTTGCAGCAAGCTGCGTCCAGCGCGCTTGGCTTTAGCCCGAAAAAAACCATGATGGTTGCGCAAGTCCTATACGAGGGCGTTAATACAAATTCCGGCTTTATGGGTGCGATCACTTATATGAGAACGGATAGCCTAAATTTGGCAAAATCCGCAGTCGCAAGCGCTAGAGAATACATAAAGAAGGAATTTGGCGACGAATATTTGCCAAAAACCGCAAATTCCTACGTCACGAAGGCAAAGGGCGCGCAAGAAGCTCACGAGGCGATTCGCCCTACAAATGTGGATTTCACGCCACAAATCGCGGCGAAATTCCTAGATAAAGACCAACTCAAGCTTTACACTTTGATCTATAACCGATTTTTAGCGTGCCAAATGACGCCAAGCGTGAGTCAAATTCAGACGATTTCGGTCGCTGGCGAAAAGGCTGAGTTTAAAATTTCAGGCAGAAAAATCCTATTTGACGGCTTTTACCGCGTTTATGGCGATTTTGATAAGGATAAAATTTTGCCAAATTTAAAGGTCGGCGAGACACTTGAAATTCAAAAAATTTCAGCCAAAGAGTGCGAGACAGAGCCGCCAGCAAGGTATTCAGAAGCGAGTTTGGTTAAAAAACTCGAAAGCCTTGGAATCGGCAGGCCTTCAACTTACGCGCCAACAATTACGCTTTTAACCGCGCGCAAGTACGTTGAAATCGTCAAAAAGCAGCTCGTTCCAAACGAAATCGCCTTTAAAATCATCTCGCTTTTGGAGGAGAATTTCAACGACATCGTCGATAGCGAATTTACCTCAAAAATGGAGGAGAGACTCGACCAAATCGCCGAAAATAACGAGGATTGGCAAAAAGTCTTGAGCGATTTTTACTATCCGTTTATGGAGAAAATTTCCAAAGGAAAAACCGAAATCAAAAGCCAAAAAGTGGCGGTCGAAATCGGCGAAAAGTGCCCAGAATGCGGCAAAGAGCTATTAAAACGCGTCGGACGATTTGGCGAATTTATCGCTTGTTCTGGCTTTCCAAAGTGCAGATACAGCCGAAATTTAAACGCCAGCGCGCCAAAACAGCCAAAGACAATTGGCGTCAAATGCCCAGAATGCGGCAAAGATATCGTGGAGAGAATTTCGCGCAGAGGCAAATTTTACGGCTGCAGCGGCTATCCGAAATGCACATTCGTAAGCACCTACGAGCCAACCGAAGAAAAGTGCCCAGAATGCGGCAAATTCCTCGCCAAAAAGTCGCTTAAAAAGGGAAATTTCCTATTTTGCCAAGCGTGCAAATTCCAAAAAGAGGACAATTAAGTGAAAATCGGCGTGATTTCAGATTCCCATTATGCGGTCGATGTCGCGAATTCTGCGCTTGATTATTTGCGGAATTTAGGCATCGACTTACTCATTCACGCTGGCGATATCGTGGAGCTGAGGACTTTGCAGCTGATGCATGCGATGAAAATCCCCTACGCTGCGGTCATTGGAAACAATGACACAAATTTAGTGCAGTACAAAAAAAATTTCAATCTCTTTGAGCAGCCCCATAAATTCGCATTTGGCGGGCTAAATTTCAAACTCATGCATCACCCATTTTACCTAAATCACGACGCGGATGTCGTAATTTACGGCCACACGCACTATTTTGCCGCGATTAGGGAAAATGGCACGCTCTTTTTAAATCCGGGCGAAATTTGCGGGCGCAAAAAGCCGCTTTTTGAGTTTGCTTATATCGAGGCAGAAGGGCGAAATTTACGCGTTTTCAAGGTCGAAAGCCCACGCCAAATCACGCCATCATGGCAAAAAACCGAAATAAATTTGGATCAAATTTCGTGATAGTTCCCATTTTACTGACGCTTTCGTTTATCATTTTTTTATCCCCCTACATTTCGAGCGCGCTAAAAATTCCAATCGCGCCGACTGAGATAATTTTGGGCATGATATTCGCAAATTTGGGCTTTTTGGGCGCTCATCCGCTCTTTGATACGACGGCTGATATTGGATTTTATTTTTTGATGTTTTTGGCGGGAACTGGCGTGGATCTGAAGATTTTTTTCAAAACGGAAGAAAATTTGCTAAAAAATGCGATGATTTTTCTCGCGCTTTTGTATATTTTAGCCTTTGCCTGCGTGCTATTTTTGGGACTTAGCAAGATTTTTATCGTCGTCATTCCGCTCATGAGCGTGGGAATTTTATCGACGCTTTTTAAGGAGTACGGACACCGCCAAAACTGGCTAAATTTCGCGATGTTCGTGGGAATTATTGGCGAATTGGCCAGCATTGCGGTTTTGACGATTTTGGATGGTTATATCAAATTTGGCCTAAGCAGCGAACTTATCGTAAATTTGGCGATTTTGCTTGGTTTTCTTGGAGCCGTCGCGCTGCTAGTAAAAGGCCTTCAAATCCTCTTTTGGTGGTATCCGCACATCAAAAAAACCCTCATGCCACACATCGACCGCGACGATAAAGATACGCGCCTTTCGATGGCGCTTTTTTGCCTTGTAATCGCGCTAATGATGATGCTAAATTTAAATGTCGTTTTGGGCGCATTTATCGCGGGAACCTTTTTACCGACGTTTTTTGAGCATAAACGCGATTTGCCGCGCAAACTTTCGAGCTTTGGATTTGGGTTTTTAATCCCGATTTTTTTCGCGCACGCAGGCAGCACAATCAGCCTAGAATTGATATTTTCGGGCAAAATTCTATTCCAAATTTCACTCATCACATTTTCCATCATTTTAGTCCGCGTGCTCGTTTCTTTGGTGTTTTTAAAAGACTTAGGCGCGCGAAATACCCTTCTTTTCGGGCTTTCACTCTCAATGCCGCTCACGCTTTTAATCGCAACCGCGACAATCGGCCTTCAAGGCGATTTTATCAGCTCAAATTTATACACCGCAATGGTCGTCGCCGCAGTTTTGGAGGTCATCATCTGCCTAATTTTAATCAAATTCATCTCTAACTTAAATTTAGCAAAAAAATAAAATTTAATTTCGCGATACGGACTCGTTTTTAAATTAAATTTAGCTAAAATTGTGAAATTTTAATCACAAAGGAAAAATCATGTCAAAAGATACGGTTACGCTGATTAATAATCGCGATGGCAAGAGCTATGAGTTTCCTATTTTGGACGGCACGCTTGGACCTTCTGTTATCGATATTTCAAGCCTTTATACGCAAACTGGGATGTTTACTTTCGATAGCGGTTACACTTCGACTGCGATGTGCAAATCCGAAATCACATTTATCGACGGCGAAAAGGGAATTTTGAAGCATCGCGGATATGATATCGCGTGGCTTGCGGAGAATAAAATTTACCTCGAAGTCGCCTATTTATTGCTTAATAAAAAGCTGCCGACACCCGAAGAATTGGAGACTTTCCGCTATGACATGAAGGTGCGATCGTTTATGAACGAAAAGATGCTCAAACTCTTTGACGCATTTCCAGATAAAGCCCATCCGATGGCGGTTTTGCAAGCCTGTGTCGCGACGCTGAGCACATTTTATCAACGCGATATGAATTATGACAACAAAGACGATTACATCGAGCTTGCGATGCGTTTGGTCGCCAAAATGCCTACAATTGCGGCATTTTATCACCGCTACACTCGCGGCTATCCGATGATCTATCCTGATTTAGATCGCGGATTTACTGAGAATTTCCTCTACATGATGCGCGCATTTCCGCACTCGCACGTGGATTTAAAGCCGATCGAGATTAAGGCGCTTGATGCAGTTTTGATGTTGCACGCCGACCACGAGCAAAACGCCTCTACGACGACAGTTCGCACCGTAGGCTCAACTCACTCGCATCCATACGCTTGCATCAGTGCAGGAATTGGCGCACTGTGGGGACACGCACACGGTGGCGCAAATGAGAGCGTAATCCGCCAATTAGAGATGATCGGAAGCGTCGAAAACGTCGATAAATACATCGCAAAAGCCAAAGACAAAAATGATCCGTTCCGATTAATGGGCTTTGGCCACCGCGTCTATAAAAACTACGATCCGCGCGCAAGGGTGCTAAAGGGCCTCCGCGACAAACTCGTAGATGAGATCGGCATCGACTCAAATTTGATCCAAATCGCCAACAGAATCGAGAAAATCACGAGCGAAGACGACTATTTTGTCAGCCGAAATTTGTATCCAAACGTCGATTTCAACTCCGGCCTAATTTTGCAAGCGCTAAGAATTCCAACAAGCATGTTCGCCGTGATGTTCGTCATCGGCCGCACGCCAGGCTGGTTTAGCCAATGGATCGAACTCAAAGAGCAAGAGCGCATCAAAATCGTCCGCCCACGCCAACTCTACGTCGGAAAAGCCGACGCTTTGAGCGAAACGAGCGGCAACCAAACGAAGACAAATTTGCAATTTTCAGGAAAATAGATGACTGAGTTACTCACCATCGCTACAGCGGCCGCAAAAGCCGCTGGCAGCGAAATTTTAAAGCATTATGAAAATTTTAAAATTGAATTAAAGGCCGATAATTCGCCAGTTACGACTGCTGATCTTGCAGCAAATGACGCAATTTTTGGGATTTTAGAACGCTCGCAAATTCCAATCTGCTCGGAGGAAAATTTGCTAAATGAAAACGACCGGCTAAATTTGAAGCGTTTTTGGCTGGTCGATCCGCTTGACGGAACGAAGGATTTTATCGCTAAGACTGGGCAGTTTTGCACTTGCATTGCCCTAATTGAGGGCGGCAGGCCGATTCTAAGTGCGATCTATGCGCCTGTTTTTGGGGATCTTTACTATGCTGATGAAAGTGGCAGCTATAAAAATGGAAATTTGATCGAACCTAAAAATCCTGCGCCAAATGTCGCATTAGTGGGCTTTCACAACAATCCAAGCGCCGCAAAGGACGCAGTTTTCGCGCATTTTGGAGTCGAGATGAAAAAGATCGCTTCAGCGATAAAATATTGCGCGATCGCCCAAAATCAGGCGTTTTTAAATCTTGGAAGCAACAAAATGTCCCTTTGGGACGTGGCTGCGGGCGATTTGATTTTGAGGCAAAGTGGCGGAATTCTCCTAAATTTGCTAACTAGAGAGCCACCGATGTATAACACAAAAGAGCTAAAAATGCCGCCGACTTTGGCATTAAACCGCGAAAATGCGCATCTGGCAGATGAAATTTGCGAAATTTGGAGCAAGAATCGCCAAATTTAGAGTAAATTTACGGCTAAATTTGGCGCAAAAGCCCAAATTTAGCTACATCCACTCCAAAACTTGATTTATCTCTTTTGCGACAAAAATTTTCAGATTATCGCTCTCAAGCGGCTTATTTGGGATAATTGCGTTTTTAAATTTCTGCATTTTCGCCTCTTTTAGGCGCGCATCGAGATTGAATACCTCGCGAATCTCGCCATTTAGGCTAACTTCGCCGATAAAAACACTCTCTTTGCTGATCGGCCGATTTTTAAAACTGCTCACGATCGCCGCGACAACCGCCAAATCAGCGGCAGTTTCGCTGATTTTCACGCCTCCTGAGATATTGACAAATACGTCGTAATGGCCAAGCGGGATTTCAACCTTGCGCTCCAATAACGCTAAAATCATATCTAGACGGTTTCGATCGTAGCCCGTGGCGCTTCTTTTAGGATATGAGCTCTCACAGACAAGCGCTTGAACCTCTACAATCAGCGCTCTTGTGCCCTCCATCACGATCGTAATCGCGCTGCCACTGACCGCTTTGCCGCGTGTGAAAAATTTATTCGCGACATTTTTTGCGCTGATTAGCCCAGTTTTGGACATTTCGAAAATTCCGACCTCACTAGTCGAGCCAAAACGATTTTTAAAACCGCGCAAAATTCGCAGCTCCTTGCTCGCATCGCCCTCAAAATAGAGCACGACATCGACCATATGCTCTAAAATTCGAGGTCCCGCAATCGAGCCCTCTTTCGTGATGTGACCGATGATAAAGACCGAAATTCCGCGCTCTTTGGCGATTCGCATGAGCTCAAACGTCACCTCGCGCACTTGAGAGACCGAGCCTGGGGCGGAATTTATATTTTCGCTAAAAAGCGTCTGAATGCTGTCGATCACAAGCACCTTATAATCGGACTTTGCAAGCTCTGATTTGATGTTTTCTAGGCAAATTTCGGTTAGCAAAAACAGATCCTTGCTCACAGCGTCCAATCTATCGGCTCTGGATTTGATTTGTGATGCGCTCTCTTCGCCGCTTACATACAGCGTTCTAAGGCCCTTTTTAGCTAAATTTGAGCTGATTTTTAGCAGCAGCGTCGATTTTCCGATGCCTGGACTGCCGCCGATGAGTGTGAGGCTGCCAGCGACCATACCGCCGCCTAAAACCAAATCCAGCTCATCATCTCCAGTGCTGATTTTTTCGAGCGTTTCGATTTCAATGTCGCAAATTTCCTTCGCGAGCGATTTTTTCGTTTCGGTTTTTGAAATTTCTTTCAAAGCCTCAATTTGCGCAGGTTTTAGCTCAATAAAACTATCCCACGCGCCGCAGCTTGGGCATTTGCCGATCCATTTACTCTGCTGATTGCCGCAGTGTTGACACTCGAAAATTGTCTTTACTTTCGCCATTTTAACTCTCAAAAATCGCGTCAATTATCGTATCGACAAATTCATTCGCCTCGAATTTGACCAAATTTTCGCGGCCCTCGCCCACTCCGATATACAAAATCGGCACCTCGAGTTCCCGCGCGACGCTAAATAGCGCGCCGCCTTTTGGCGTGCCATCGAGCTTGGTGATAATTACGCCGTCAATTTTGATAATCTCGTTAAACGCCTTCGCTTGGGCAAAACTAGCGTTTCCTTGCGTGCCGTCTAGTATGAGAATTTTGCGGTCCGGCGCGCCATTTTTCGCACGCGCGCACAGACGCACGATTTTTTCAAGCTCGTTTGCCAAATTCTTTTGATTTTGCAGCCTGCCAGCAGTGTCAATCAAAACGTGATCGATGTTTTTTGCGATGGCTGAATTTATCGTGTCAAACGCAACCGCAGCCGGATCGTGCCCTTGATTTGTCGCTACAATCGGCACTTCAAGCTTATTCGCCCAAATTTTAATCTGCTCCACAGCACCAGCTCTAAAAGTATCGCAAGCGCCCAAAATTACGCTTTTTCCTTGCGATTTATATAAATTCGCGAGCTTTCCAATCGTCGTGGTTTTTCCTGCGCCATTTACGCCTAAAATCAGCTCCACAAAAGGCTTGCCAAGCTCCTTATTTTCGCTTTCATACATAAAATATGTCATCATCACGCGCTTTAAATCGTCGCGATTTACCAGCTCTTGCGGCGGCAGGTAATAGAGAATTTCCTCGACGATCTCATACGTCACGTCCGCTTCTAAGAGCATTTCCTCCAAAATTTCCTTTGAAACTTTCCTATTTTTGGGCTTTACGCTCTTTAAATTTTCAACCGTTTTTTTCAAAAATCCAAACATCAAAAAAGCCTTTCAATCTCGTTAATTAGGATCTCTTCGGGGATTAATCCGACGTAATCGTTCTGAATTTCGCCGTTTTTATCGACAAAAATCATAAATGGAATTTTCTCAATTCCGCCCATAATTTTGACGAAAAATGCGTTGTCCGCGCCAAATGAGATGGGGAAATTCGTCCCAGTTTTGCTCGCGTAATCGATCGCACTTTCGCTCGAATTCGCATCGAGCAAGATTCCGACGGCCTTAATCGCGCCGGATTTGTCGAATTTGTCCAAAATTTCGTTTTGCACGTTGCACGCGTCGCAATCTGAGGTGAAAAACGAAAATACGTAATTGTCCGGTTTTTCGATCTCTAGCCCAGTTTTTCCGCGGATAAAGCCCCGTTTTAGGTGCATTGATTGATTATTATCAAATTCAAGCGTGAAATTTCGGTTTAAATTCTCTCTAAATTCCGCCTGCGGTCGCTCGCTTGGAATTGGCGAAATTTGCTCTTTTTGCTCATCTTTTTTCTCTTTTTCGCCGCAACCAGCGATAAAAAGGAGCAAAAATGCTATAATTATTCGTGTTTTCATCGTAATCCTTGGATTAAAATGAGGCGATTATACAAAAAAGTTGATAAAATGAGAGTAAATTCAAAAAAAGAGCAGTTTCGGAGCCGCGCAAAAAAGGCGCTCAAATTCGAGGCGAAATTTGGCGCGCGCTGCAAGCACTACGCGATGTTAAAAACGATTTTTAAAATTATTGAAATTTATAAGCCGCGGCGAATTTTGCTCTTTATTCCGCTAAAATACGAGCCAAATTTGCTTTTACTACGACGCGATTTGGCTAGAATTTGTGAAATTTTTGTTCCGTTTATGGTAGATGTTAGCTTTAAAATGGTAAAATTGCGATGTCCTTTTTTTGTCCGTAAATTTGGCGTGAAAGAGCCAAACGCTGGAAATGCGCGGCGAAAAATCGACTTGGCGATTATTCCTGTGATTGGAGTAGATGGGAATTTCGCTAGAATCGGGCATGGCAAAGGATATTACGATATATTTTTCAGCCAATTTGAGAAAAAACCCAAGATAATTTTTGTCGAGATAAAAGATATGTTCATAAACGATATTATTTCTGAAAATCACGATATAAAGGGCGATTTCTACATTACTCCAAAAAAAAATTACTATTTGAAGGGGCGAAATGATAGAGATTTTACTGTTTTTAGGCGTCGGAATTTTGGGCGCTGGCATCGGATATCTAGTCGCAAAAAAGATAAATGATGCGAACTATAACATCTTTTTAGAGCAGGCAAAAGCGAAGGCAAAAGCGATCGAATTTGAGGCGAAAGGGATTTTGAATAACGCCAAAATTTCGGTGCAAGAGGCGGAATTTGAGGCGAAGAAAAAGTACGACGAAAAGACTCAAAAACTCCAAAAAGAGTATGATTCCAAATTTGACGAGCTGAATAAAAAGCAAGACGCTTTGGCGCTGCAAGAGGATAAATTAAGCGAGCAAAAAGAGGAATTGAGCGCATTTCAGAAAGAGGCGCAAAGCATTTATGACGATGGAATGGGCTTTAAGAAAGAGTATGAGGCTAAAATCACCGAAGCTTTGCGGATTTTGGAGCATTCGGCTGGCTTAACTGAAGATGAGGCGCGAGAGGAAATTTTAAAAAAAGTCGAGGAGAAATCCCGCGGCGAGATCGCTCACATCGTGCGAAAATATGAAGAGATGGCAAAAAAAGATGCGCAAAAAAAGGCAAACTATATCCTTGCGCAAGCGACTACGAGATACGCTGGTGATTACGCAGCTGAAAGGCTTATAAACGTCGTAAATATCAAGAATGACGATTTAAAGGGCAGAATCATTGGAAAAGAGGGCCGAAATATCAAAACTTTGGAGATGACCTTGGGCGTCGACGTCATCATCGATGATACGCCAAATGCCATCGTGCTCTCATCGCACAATCTTTATCGCCGCGCAATCGCGGTGCGAGTGATCGAGCTTTTGGTTGAGGATGGCCGAATTCAGCCCGCTAGAATCGAAGACATCCACAAAAAAGTCTGCGCCGAATTTGAGGCTAGCATCATCGAAGAGGGCGAAAATATCGTGATGGATTTGGGGCTAACAAAAGTCCATCCAGAGATCATCAAGCTAATTGGCAAGCTCAAATTCCGCGCTAGTTACGGCCAAAACGCGCTAAATCACAGCTTAGAGGTCGCGCATCTTGCTGGAATTATCGCGGCTGAGACTGGCGGAGATGAAAATTTGGCGCGCCGCGCTGGGCTTTTGCACGATATCGGCAAGGCTTTAACACATGAGTCTGAAGGTAGCCACGTGGATTTAGGCGCTGAAATTTGCAAACGCTACAAAGAGCATCCTGTTGTAATCAACGCAATTTACGCTCACCACGGCCATCAGCCAGCCTCAACTGTCGAAAGTGCCGCAGTTTGCACAGCGGATGTCTTAAGCGCAGCTAGACCGGGCGCTAGACGCGAGGTTTTGGAAGCGTTCTTAAAGCGCGTTACCGAAATTGAAGAGATCGCCACTAGCAAACACGGCATAAAATCAGCCTACGCGATTAACGCAGGCCGCGAAATTCGTGTCATAGCAAACGCAAAACTCATCAATGACGATGAGGCGGTCTTAGTCGCAAAAGAGATCGCAGAGGAAATTCAAGCAAAAGTCCAATATCCGGGCGAAATCAAAGTCAATGTCATCCGCGAAACCCGCGCGGTCGATTACGCAAAATAAGGAGAAAGTATGAAAAAGTTTTTAGTTTTGTTATGTTTTGTCCTAAATTTCTCTCACGCAAACGAAGAGATGCTTTTATCATCAGCAAATGCCTTTAAAGTGGTCATGGGAAGCAACACTACGACGACTTCGCTCGTAAATAACGCAAAAGCGATCATCATTTTTCCGAGTGTGAAAAAAATCGGCTTCGTCGTCGGTGGAATGTACGGCGAGGGCATCGCAATGATGAAAAACGGCCTAACTTACAACATCTACAAAGCCGAAATTTCAAATGGCTCGCTTGGCTTTCAAATCGGCTATGAGGATAACTACATGGTCGCATTCGTGATGACTGATAAATTGGTCGAAAGCATGATAAAATCGCAGCTTACGCTTAGTGCGGACGCGACTGCTTCGATTATGAATGCTAGCGCGAATATCGGCACAATGGACGCTTTCACGCGTGATATTTACGTTTATGTCACAAAAAGCGGCGTTTTCGCTGGCGTTAGCCTTGGCGGCTCGGTAATTAGCATCAATCAAGGCGTCGCATATGGCACTAGCTCGTACGGTGGCCAAACGCTATTAAATTACGTCAGATAATGCAAGATACGATAACTTCGCTATCCACGTACGGATATCTGTTTTTATTCTTTTACTCTTTTGGCGGCGGTATGATCGGACTTATCGCCGCTGGAGTGCTCAGCTACATCGGTAAAATGGACATTACAGTCTGCATTATCGTCGCTGGTATCGCAAATATCTTAGGCGACACATTTTTATTCTATCTCACGCGTTATAGCAAGGGCCAAATCATGCCATATCTCAAAAATCAGCGCCGAAATTTGGCACTTTCGCAAATTCTATTCAAAAAATATGGCAGCCTGATAATTCTTATCAAAAAATATCTCTACGGCGTCAAAACCATCGTCCCAATCGCGATTGCGCTAACAAAATACTCGTTCGTCAAATTTAGCGTGATTAACGTCATAAGCTCCTTTATTTGGGCGATTTCGGTTGGTTTGATTAGCTTTTATATGGGCGATGCGGTGATGAAATTTTACGAATATATGAAGGCGAATTTCTGGATTTTGCCGCTATTTTTGATCGCCCTTTGCGGCGCGATTTATTGGTACTTTTCAAAGACTACGAAGAAAAAATCGAGCCTTGAATGAATTTAAATTTCACTCAAGGCATAAATTTATTTGCAGTGGCGTTTGGCACCTAGTTTGCAAGCTTCGGCCTTAATTTGTTCATCGGTCATACCGCTTGATATGAGACTCTCATACGCACCATCCAACTCAACCTCGGTTTCTTCAATATGTGGATCAATTTCATCAGACTTATCAAACCAAACAAAACGTTCAATGCCTTTTGCTCCCAGTCCGCGATAAAAACAACCAGAAGAGTCTTTGAGTTCACAAGCACGCTCGTATAATTTATCAGATTTAGCCGCATCTTTTTTTACGCATTTTGTATCATAACGTTCATACTCATAGCCTAATTGAAAACAAGCAAACCCTTCGCCACCCTCACACCATTCATTCATCTTTTTAAGCACATTTTCACAATCTTTTCCAAGATCTAGCTTTACAATTTCGGCAGAGCGGCAACCGTTTTCTTCCCCTGCATCACAAGCCTTTTGGTAATACAAAATTGCTTCTTTGCCTTTGCTCTGACCTCCCATAATCAAACAACCTACAGCACTTCCGCTATCGCAGGAATTTTTAATCAACTCTTTTGCTTCCTCTATCGGCTTTTTTAAATTTTCATCAATGCTAAAATATATATCTTGAATAATGAAATTTCCGTATCTTGCGCAAGAATCTTGGTCACCTTTTTCACACTCTGATTTAAATTTGGTTATAGCCTTTTGCGCATAGAAAGCTCTGGAGTCAAGACCTAAATTTGAATCTTCGCTCGCAGCGCTAAAGCAGCTATACCAACTGCCTGCGTAGCATTCATCAACAAGTTTATCTAAAACTGAGCCAAACGCCAAATTTGCGCACAAAACGCCAGCCAAAATGAACGATTTTTTCATATTTTCCCCTTAAAAAAAATTGCATAATTTTACGATTTTAAACGAAACAAACGGCAAATTTGGGCGAAAATTTTGGAATTTTGACGAAATTTGAACGAAATTTAAAAAAAATTTGAAATGGAATTTAAAAAAAGCCGCTGAAGCGGCTTTTTTTGGCTATTTGCCCATCGCGCAAGAGGCTTTGTCGCCCAATTTGCAGGCTTTTTGATAAAACTCTTTCGATTTTGCGGGCTCGGCCTTTGCGGCATTTACGCAAGAGCTCGCGCTGCCGGCGTTGCAGCGATTTGCATGAGTGTTTGCGACCTCTTTTGCGGCATCTCTAACGCTTTTTTGCGCCGGTTTTTGCGCGCCAGCTTGCTTTGCCTCATTTTTTGGCTCAGTTTTGCCCTTATTTTGGGATTTTTGAGTAGTTTTACAATGCTTACTCATCCCATTTTTGCACGCTTTTTCGTAGAATTTCTCCGAATTTGCGGCGTTTTTAGCCACACCTTTGCCAGCAGCGTGCATTTCTCCGAGCTTTTCGCAAGCAGCAGGATTTCCAGAATCACACGCTTTTTGAAAATGTGTCGCCGCGTTTGCGTAATTTCCCTTTTGATAGGCTTGAAGCCCCAATTTTAGGGTATCTTCAAGCAAATTTGCAGCTCCAGCAAACGTCACGCCAGCAGCCAAAATAGCGAAAACTAGTTTTTTCATCATCTCTCCTATCGTCTCTCTTCTGGTTTTGGCGGAATTTGCCCATTTCTAGGCGGTTGCGCGCCCTCGACTTTTGGCGCTTGTTGGCCCATTTTTGGATTTTGAGGCGCTTTTGGCTGCGCATTTGGCGCTTTTACGTTGCTTGGCGCTTTGCCAGCTTTTGCCTCTTTTGGCGGATTGCTGGCTTTTGGCGCGTTATTTGGCGCTTTCATATCGTGCGCTGGGGCTTTTTGATTGTCCATTTTTGGCGGCTGATTTTTTTGAATTTGCGGTTTTTGCGCATTTTGAGCAGGTTTTTTGCCATTTGCGCAGTGTTTATCTAAGCCATGATTGCACGCTTTTTCATAAAATCGCTTCGAATTTTCAGCGTTTTTTGGCACGCCTTTGCCCTCTGCGTGCATTTGTGCCAAACGCTCGCAAGCGTACGGACTGCCCGCGTCGCAGCCTTTTTGAAAGTGTTCGACCGCGTTTTTGTAGTTGCCTTTGTTGTAGGCTTGAAGCCCGAGTTGGAACACATCAAGCAGCGTTCCAGCGCTTGCCAAGCTCACGCCAGCGACGAGTGTCGCGAAAATAATTTTTTTCATCTCTTCTCCTTTTGCGAAAGTTTCGCTGCAATTCTAACGCAAAAAAAAGAAATAAAAGTTAAGCCCTTAAAATCGGCATTTACTGGTCGTTGGTGAGAATTTTAACGATTGCGGCGGGCAAAATTTCGTGCTCGATTTCGTGAATTTTCGCCTCCCATTCGGCAAAAGTTTTATTTTCCCTTTGAAACGCCTTTTGAGCAATAATCCTGCCGCCATCAAGCTCGCTAGTGACCCAATGAACGCTAACGCCGCCAAGCTGCATATCGCTTTCAAAGCTCTCTTTGATCGCGTGAGCGCCCTTAAAAAGGGGCAAAATCGACGGATGCAAATTTATCGCTTTGACGTGATCGCAAAACTCACTCGTCAAAATCCGCATAAAGCCCGCAAGTACCACCAAATCGACATTATGCTTTGAAATTTCCTTTACCAACGCGCGGTCAAATTCCTCTCTAGAATTAAATTTCGCATGCTCCAAAATCACGCTCTCAAGCCCAAATTTACGCGCTCGCTCGATGCCAAAAGCGCCTAGCTTATTGCAAAGCGTGAGTGCCACTTCAATTTTAGTCTCACCAAAGACCTTGTTATGGACTTTTTCTAAGATCGCCTCCAAATTCGAGCCACTGCCGCTAAATAAAATCGCGATTTTTTTTACAACCATCTTACACCTCCAATTATGTCTAGGGCACCCATTGCGTAGGGCTTTTTGCGGAATTTGCGCGACGTTAGCGCGTGGATTAGCACGCCTTGGATTGCTGCGTCAAGTGGGGCGTAATTTTGCACCAAAAGTCCGCCAATTAGGCCAGCTAAGGCATCTCCGCTGCCGCCAAATGCAAGGGCGTTATTCCCAAGCGCGCAGATAAAAAGCTCGCCATCACGCGCGATAACCGTGTTTGCGCCCTTTAAAACGAGCACGCAGTCAAATTTGCGGCTAAATTCGCGTGCGTAAAAAAAGCGATTTTCTTGAATTTCATCCACGCTAACGTCGGCAATTTGGGCATTTTTAAGCAGAGAAGCAAATTCTTTTGGGTGCGGCGTGATGATTTTTTTCGCGTCCAAAATCTCTAGAATTTCCTTTTTATGGCACAAATCAGCATCAAACACGCACACTTTGTCCTTAAATTCGCTAATATCGACGCTCATTCTCCCGAGACCAGAGCCGCACAAAAGCGTCTTAGCGCCCAAAATTTCGCTCTTTCGCATGAGCGTCGGATGCAAATTCGCCTTTTCTTTCGTGACCACACTCACCTTTCCAGCGCCAATCGCGCTAGCTGCAAGCCCCGCAATCTGCGCAGCGCCTAGCATTTCGCCGCCCACGATAAATAGATGTCCGAAATCGCCCTTGTTGCAGTTTTGCTTTTCGCGCTTTGGCAGCCTTAAATCGCACTTTTGAAGCAAAAATGCGTCCGCAGCGCCCGCAAATTCGCACTCGCTTATGCCCAAATTTGCTAAGCGAATTTTTCCCACAAAATCCTTCGCCGCATCGCTAAAAAGCCCAATTTTCCGCGCTCCCATCGTAACTGTGTAGTCGGCTTTAAAGGCATTTTGGGGAATTTGACCAAATTTATTTATTCCGCTTGGGACGTCAACTGCGATTTTTAGGGCTTTTTGCGCGTTTAAAAGCGAAATTAAATTTTGTGTCTCCTCATCAAATTTCCGGTTCAGCCCGCTGCCAAAAATCCCATCGATTATCGCGTCCGCAGGCTCAATGCAACCGCAAATTCGCACGCCTACGCGCCGCGCTAAATCCAGCTGAAATTTGAGCATTTCGTTTTGCTTTTTTGAGGCCAAAAAAATCTCGCACTCAAAATCGCCAGCTAAACGCCGAACCGCGCAAACCGCGTCAGCTGCGTTATTTCCGCTGCCACAAACCGCTAAAATTTTGGAATTTCGCTTCAACTTTTTTCGCACGATTTTTTCAATTCCAGCGGCGGCATTTTCCATTAAAATTTTTTCATCAAGCCCCAATTCTACGCACGCGCGCCTATCAAATTCAGTCGTGGAAAGGAAAAGTTTTTTCATCAAAAGCTCCTAATTCTGAAACTCAAAGCCTCGCTAATGTCCGATTTATCGATGTTTTCATGCTCTTTTAAATCCGCAATCGTGCGGGCGATTTTGAGCGTCTTGTTTATGCCGCGTTGCGAGAGATTAAAGCGCGCAACTGCCGAATCTAAGAGGCTTTGCGCATCATTTTCCATGACGCAAACACGCTTAATTTCGGCGTCACTTAATTTTCCGTTTAATTCGCTTTGTCCGCGCATTTTTTGCGCACGAAATACGCGCAAAACGTCGCTATAAAGCTCTTTGCTGCTGCAAGTTGGCTTGTCTTCGGCTTTTACCTCATCCATCGCCACATAAAGGTCAATCCTATCTAAAATTGGGGCAGAGATCGTATTTTTATAGCGTTTGATCTCTATTTCTGAGCATTTGCAGCTTAAATTTTGGCTAAAAAGATTGCCACATGGGCATGGATTCATTGCGGCCGCAAAAAGAAATTTGGTCTGATATTCGGTCTTGGAATTTACGCGCGAAATTAGGATTTTATTATCCTCCAAAGGCTCGCGTAAGCTCTCTAAAATGGGCTTTCCAAAGTGCGGCAACTCATCAAAAAACAGCTCGCCGCCGTTTGCTAAAGCCACCTCGCCAATTTTTGCAGAATTCGCCGAGCCGCCCCCAAAAATCGAGCTTCTAGTCGATGTGTGATGCGGACTGCGAAATGGCCTTAGAACGCTAAAATCCACGTCCTTATTATTTAGTGATTCGTAGGCGGTTGAGAGCAAAATTTCATCCAGACTTTGCGGCGGCAGGATGTATCGCAGGCGTTTAGCGCACATGCTTTTGCCGCTACCTGGGCTTCCTTCGTACAAAATATTGTGCATGCCGCACGCCGCAATGAGCGTGGCGCGTTTGGCGCGAATTTGGCCTTTAATATCGTAAAAATCGAGCTCGTAGTTGAAATTTGGCACGTAAATTTGGCCATTAATCTCCAAAGTGTTTTGGAAAATTGGATGAGTGCCCTGAATTTGGCAGTTTGCGGCAAATTCCGGCTCTCTAAAAAATCTGATCGCATCCTCCAAAGAATTAACCGCGTAAATCTCCAAATTTGGGATTGATGCCGCTTTTAAGGCGATTTGCGCAGGTAATAAAACCTTAGCGTGCGGGAGTTTTTGGCTTAAGAACAAAAGCACGGAAAATAGGGAATTTGTGCTTTTGACCGCGCCGTTTAGGCCGAGTTCGCCGAAAACAAAAAAATCCTGCTCGAATTTCTCTTTTTGCAGCGCGATTAAAATCGCCATCGGAAGGTCGAATAAAGTGCTATTTTTAGGGATGTCTGAAGGTGCGAGATTAAAAACTATCCGTTGCGGCGGGAAGGTGAAATTTAGCGCCATCAAAGCCGATTTTATGCGGTCTTCGCTCTCTTTGACCGCGCTTCCAGCAAGTCCGGCGACTTTAAAAACCGGCAATCCGCGCTGGAAATCCGACTCAATGTCGACCGTAATCAAATCACCGGTGAAAATAGCGCATTTTAGGGATTTCATCTCATATTTTTCAACTTCTCTTTAAACTCTTTTTCAAATTTTTTTCTCTTATTATAGCCGATTTTTTCGATAAATAGATGGCCGTCTAAATGGTCATTTTCATGCTGAATGCAAACGGCGAGCAAGCCCTCAGCCTCCAAAAATTGCTCATTTCCGAAGCGATCTTGGAATTTAACGCTGATAAATTCGGCTCTTTTGACATCTTCATAATATTTCGGCACCGAAAGGCAGCCCTCTTGATAGATAATTTCGCCTTCACGCGCCGTAATCTGGGGATTTATCATCTCGATCAAATTTGCCTTATCTTGATTTCCCTCTTCATTTGGCACATTAATCACGATCGCGCGCACTGGGCGTCCGACCTGAATCGCAGCTAAGCCAATGCCATTTTTAGCGATCATCGTCTCATACATATCGTCCAAAAATGCGTGCAAATTCGCGTCAAATTCGCCCACATCTTTGGATTTTTCGAACAAAATTTTATTCGGATACGTCAGAATTTCCAAAATCATATTTTTGGCTCTTTTTCAAAACTGTGTCGATTAGCCCGTATTTTACCGCTTCTTCGCTGCTCATGTAAAAGTCGCGATCGGTGTCTTGCTCGATTTTAGCGAGGTCTTGACCTGTGTTTTGAGCGAGAATTTCATTCAAAACTTTTTTAATTTTGAGAATTTCGCGCGCTTGAATTTCAATTTCACTCGCTTGCCCTTGAGCGCCACCTAATGGCTGATGAATCATGATTCTGGCATTTGGAAGCGCGTGACGTTTGCCTTTTGTGCCGCAAGAAAGCAAGAATGCGCCCATAGATGCGGCTTGTCCGATGCAAATCGTGCAGATATCTGGACGGATGTAATTCATCGTATCATAAATCGACATTCCGCTTGTGACCACGCCGCCAGGGCTATTGATGTAGAGATAGATATCTTTTTCTGGATCTTCAGCCTCTAAAAATAGCAACTGAGCGACGATCGCGCTTGCGACTTGATCGTTGATTTCGCCGCTTAACATAATGATTCTGTCCTTTAAAAGGCGAGAGTAGATGTCATAACTTCGCTCGCCCTTTGCCGTGCGCTCGACAACGTAAGGAATATAGTAACTCATTACTCTTTCTCTTTTTTATTCTTCTCAAATAGCTTATTGAAGAGCTTTTCCTCGATTATCGCCATTTTAAGAGCTGGCAAAATGCCTTGTTTTTGGTAATTTTCTAAATGCTTTTTCGGATCGACGCCGTAGCGATACGCCTCCATATAGACGGTTTGGACGAGTTCGCGGTCATCGACGCTAATGCCTTTTGATTTTGCGATTTCATCGATGATGAAAGTTAGCTGGACGCTTTTTTGCGCGGCGTCGCGGAAAGTCTCGCGTTTTTCTTTGAGCGCGTCTTTATCTTCTTGCAATTTTTTGCGCTCATCTTCGCTTAAATTTCCCCACTCGTTGCGAAGTTGCAAATCAATCTCTTGCTCGACGATCACTTTAGGAAGGTCAAATTTCACCTTCTCAACGACCGCGTCAGCGAATTTTTGCTTTAGCTCTTCGTTTAACAATTTTTGGAATTTCTCGTTTCGAATTTGCTCTTTTATGCGATCCTCAAATTTAGCCTTTGTGATATCTTTTTCGCTTGGCAAAAGCTCTTTAATGCTCTCATCTGTGAGCTCTTTGATGTTTTTGGCTTGAATTTCGTGGAGTTTCACTTTGAAAATCGCCTCTTTGCCAGCCAAATTTGCCGCTTGATAATCATCTGGGAATTTCACCTTTACATCGCGACTTTCGCCTACTTTTAGGCCGATCATTCCGTCTTCAAAGCCAGGAATAAACTGATTTGAGCCGATTTCAAGGACATAGTTTTCAGCTTTGCCGCCTTCAAAAGCCACGCCATCGACAAATCCCTCAAAGTCAAATTTCGCAAAATCGCCGCTTTCAAGCTCGTTTTTATCAGCTTTTTCAAGCGGCGCAGTAAATTTCAAAAATTCATTAACTTTCTCTTCGATCTCTTTTTTCAAAACGCGCGGTGTCGAATACTCCGGAATCGCCTCTTCGTAGCCGTCGATTTTAACCTCTGGACGGAATGAAATTTCAATCTCAGCCTCGACGTCATCGCCCTTTTCTTCGTAATTTACGAAAATTGGCTCGCCCAAAATTTCATCCGGTTTTTTCTTGATTTGCGCCAAAGAATCATTCACAGCGTCGCGGAAAAGCTCGCTTTTCGCGTCTCTTTCGAGCTCTTTTTCATATCTTTTTAAAATCACGGCGACTGGCACTTTGCCTGGTCTAAATCCGTCGATTTTCGCTCTTTTTGCGGTTTTAAGAGCGAGTTCGTTAAGTCGCGCTTTAACGCTCGCAGCATCGATTTTTACGTTTGCTGAAGCATTCGCAGTGTCGATAAGTTTTGCTTTAACTTCCATATTCTTCCTTTTAAAAATAAAAATTTTAGACGATAGTTTATCCAAATTTTGCTTATTTAAACTTATAAATTTGAAATTTATCTTTAATTTTGTAAAATTGCACGAAATTTAATAAGGAATTTGCGATGAAAAAAGAGGCAGAATTTGAAAATGCGGTAAGGAAAATTTTGGAATTAATCGGCGAAGATCCGGCGCGCGAAGGGCTGGTAAAAACGCCAAACCGCGTATTTAAGGCGTATGAGTTTTTAACCAGCGGCTACAAGCAAGACCCAAAAATCGTCCTAAACGACGCGCTTTTTACGAGCAACAATTCTGAGATGGTTTTGATGAAAGATATCGAATTTTACAGCCTTTGCGAGCATCACCTGCTGCCAATTATTGGGCGCGTGCATGTCGGATACATCCCAAATGGCAAGGTCGTAGGGCTATCAAAAATTCCGCGAATGGTGAATATTTTTGCGCGCAGGCTGCAAATTCAAGAGCAAATGACCGAGCAAATCGCAAACGCAATCCAAGAGGTGATCGATCCTTTGGGCGTCGCAGTCGTAGTCGAGGCGCGTCATATGTGCGTCGAGATGCGTGGCGTGGAAAAAATCAATTCTGTGACCACTACGTCGGCTTTGCGCGGCGCATTTATCAAAAATCCAGACACGAGAAAAGAGTTTTTCTCGCTCATAAATTCGCCAAAAGTGTCGCGATTTTAGAGGCATTTTATCAATTTAAGTCATTTTTTATCAAATTTGATTTATTATTCCGATAAAAACTATCCTAATTAAAAAGGTAAGAATTTCACATGGAAAGAATTTATTTAGACAACAACGCTACGACGATGATTGATCCAGAAGCGTATGATGAAATGTTGCCATTTTTGGGCAAGAATTTCGGCAATCCAAATTCACTCCATAGTTTTGGCTCTGAGACACACCCAGCTTTGCGGCTTGCGATGGATAGGCTTTATGCTGGCATTGGGGCTAGCGACGCTGATGATATCGTCATCACAGGATGCGCGACAGAGAGCAATAATTGGGTTTTAAAGGGAATTTACTTCGATAAAATCGTAACCGGCGAAAAAGATCACATCATAATTTCCTCAGTCGAGCACCCAGCGATTAGCGCGACCTGTGATTTTTTGGAGCGTCTTGGCGTGCGCGTTACTAGACTTGATGTAAATACCGATGGCAGCCTAAATCCTGCGGCCTTACGTGAAGCGATCGACGAAAAGACCGCGCTTGTTAGCATAATGCACGCAAACAACGAAACTGGCGTGATTTTCCCGATTAAAGAGTTAGCCGAAATTTCGCACGAATTTGGCGCACTTTTTCACACCGATGCCACTCAAAGTGTCGGAAAAATCGATGTGAATGTGATCCGCGATGGGGTTGATTTTATGAGTTTTTCTGGGCATAAATTTCACGCTCCAAAGGGCGTTGGCGCGCTTTATATCAAAGACAGCATGCCGCTAACTAGCCTACTTCACGGCGGTGAGCACATGGGCGGGCGTCGCAGCGGCACGCTAAATGTCGCTGGAATCGTCGCTATGGGCAAAGCGCTAGAGAATGCGACCAAATTTATTCATTACGAAAACACGCACGTTAGGCGTTTGCGAGATAAATTAGAGGACAAAATTCTAAAAATTGACGACACGAGCGTCGTTGGAAATCGCGAAATTCGCGTGCCAAATACGATTCTAGCCTCAATTAAAGGCGTCGAGGGCGAAGCAATGCTTTGGGATTTAAACCGCGCTGGCATCGCAGCCTCCACAGGTTCGGCGTGCGCGAGTGAAGATTTGCAGTCAAATCCGATAATGGAGGCAATTGGCGCAGATAAAGAGCTCGCACACACCGCATTAAGGCTATCTTTATCGAGATTTAACACCGAAGCTGAGATCGAGATCGCAGCTGATGAAATAAAAAAGGCGACCGCGCGTTTAAGGGCGATTTCAAGCAGTTTTGCGTATGCGCCATCATGGCACAAAAGCGGACTATAAGGATAAAAAATGGCAAAAAATGACTTAATAAACGGCTCAATTTGGGATCAATACTCTCAAAATGTCCAAGACAGAATGAATCACCCTAAATTTATGGGTGAAATCACCGAAGAAGAGGCAAAAGCAAAAGGCGCAAAGCTTATCGTTGCCGATTTTGGCGCCGAAAGCTGCGGTGATGCGGTGCGACTTTACTGGTTAATCGATGAAAAAACCGACAAAATAATTGACGCCAAATTCCGCAGTTTTGGCTGTGGCACGGCGATTGCGAGTAGCGACACAATGGCTGAGCTTTGCATCGGAAAAACCGTCGATGAAGCCGTAAAAATCACGAATTTAGACGTCGAGCGTGCGATGCGCGATACGCCTGACGAGCCAGCTGTCCCACCACAAAAAATGCACTGCTCGGTCATGGCCTACGATGTCATCAAAAAGGCTGCAGCCGAATATAAGGGCGTCGATCCTGCGCATTTTGAAGATGAAATAATCGTCTGCGAGTGCGCTAGAGTGAGCCTTGGCACTATAAAAGAGGTCATCAAACTAAACGACTTGCACACAGTCGAGGAGATTACGAGATTTACCAAAGCTGGGGCGTTTTGCGGCAGTTGTATAAAGCCTGGCGGACACGAAGAGAAGGACTATTATTTAGTTGATATTTTGCGCGAAACACGCGATGAAATGGAAGCTGAGCGCCTAAAAGAGCTAGCAAACGCCAAAACTAGCATGCAAAGCGAAGATCGCAGCTTTGAAGAACTCAACGTAATCGGCCAATTCAAGGCGGTTGAAGGCGTAATTGATGAGCAAATTCGCCCAATGCTAACGATGGACGGCGGAAATTTGGAAATTTTGGATATTAAGCAAAGCGACGACGGCCTAACCGACATCTACATTCGCTATTTAGGCGCTTGCAGCGGTTGCGCTAGCGGCGCAGGCGGCACGCTGTTTGCCATCGAATCGGTCCTAAAAGAAAATTTAAGCCAAAAAATCAGAGTGATTCCAATCTAAGCAAATTTGGGCGAATTCGCCCAAATTTAGCCTATTTGTCCCACTTCCATTTGCAATTTCGCTGTTTAATTTTAAATGGAAATTCCATATTTAAACTTCCAGCTGATTCTATCACCACGCCAGGCGCAGGATCGCAGCCAATCCGCCAAGTGCCAGTTATCCTGTTTCCCTTTCTTTCGTAGTTTATGACATCATATTTTAGCGGCATTTCGCACGCTTCTTTTGCAAAGTCCCAAGAAAGATCATTTTGACGGAATATATCATCATCGCTAATTTCGATTAAATTTGTCGTACCGATCGCATGCCACTGCATATAATCCTTGATGATGCCAACATCGCCTATATTATCGCCCGGGCATTCACCCCCCCCGCAGCCTAAAAATGCACTCATCACAAAAGCGCCTAAAAATGGAGAAATTCTCATTTTCTATCCTTTAAAAAAATTTCAAATCTAATTATAAAAAATTTGAGAATTAATTGCAAATTTCAGTGACAAAATCACAGACGAATTCCCAAATTTAGGCTAAAATCCGCGCAAATTTCAAAAAAAGGAAAAAAATGAAAAATAGTTTAGAGCATATGCCGCCGGCGCTTTTTGCCAGCGTCATGGGACTTTGCGGGCTTTCGATGGCGTGGGAGAGAGCGCATAAAATTTTAGGATTTAGCAGCGCGATAAATGCAGGAATTGCCTATCTAGCGACATTTATCTGGATTTTACTCGTGATTTTATACTGCATAAAACTCATCAAATTTCCGCGCGCAGTCTTAAAAGACCTAAATCACCCAGTGAAATTAAATTTCATCGCTGCAATTCCCATCGGAGCGCTACTTCTAGCCGCTTCGTGGCTGCCAATTAACGAAAAAATCGCGGCCATTTTTTGGGCGTTTGGCGTGCCAGTTTATATCGTTTTTGCGCTTTTAACGCTCGATAAATGGATATTTCGCTCGCAATTTCAAATCACGCAACTAAACGCGACGTGGTTTATCCCAATCGTAGGCAGCGTCATCGTGCCGTTAGCAGGCGCAAAAATCGCGCCGATTGGCGACATAAATCACCTATTTTTCTCAGTCGGCATCACTTTTTGGCTAATTCTCTTTTGCATCGTGCTTTATAGGCTATTTTTTCACGATCCATTGCCAGCCAAGCTAGCTCCGACGCTTTTTATCTTAGTCGCGCCCCCAGCTGTGGGCTTTTCATCATACATCAGACTTGGTGGCGAATTGAACGCATTTTCGCAGCTTTTATATTTCGATGCCCTTTTTATCGCGCTTTTACTCTCGCTTCAAATCGTGCGATTTATCAAAACCCCATTCGCGCTCTCAGCCTGGGGATATTCGTTTCCTTTAGCGGCCCTAACTGCAGCGACATTTGTGATGAGCGAAATTTGCGCCGATGAAAGCCAAAAAATCTACGCAAATTTCGGTCTATTTTTGCTCGGCGTAATCACGCTAATAATCGCATTTTTGTTCATTCGCACGCTCGCATGGATTTTTTCTGGGAAGGTTTTTGTCGCGGAGTGAAATTTGCAAATTTGGGCCAAATTTGACCCAAATTTGCGCAAGAAATTTAACAGCTAAGCTCGATTCCGAACTCTTGTGCGCAAAATCTGGCATTTCCAAGTAGCAAATTTGCCGCGATCGCTGCTGCTTCAATTTCATCAAGTGTGTAATTATCGACTCTTTCTAGCAAATTTTCGCTGTGATTTGCGATTTCTAGCATATTTTCTGCGATCTCATCGCTCTCGCCGATGCCCTGAAATTCGCGCTTCATCGTATCGTAAATCTCTCTATGGATTTTGACACACGCTTTAAGTTTTGTCTTTAAATCCAAAAGAAGCTCCTCTTCAAAAGTCATTTTCGCTCCAAATTTTAAGGATTTAAATTCGCCAAATATGCGACATCCGTGCAGATATATTTGCTATACGCGCTCATCGGAAGCACGCCACCATCGACGTCTTTAAGCATGTGATTTTCGTCCTCTTTGATTGGCTCGAGTTTGAAATTTACAAATTTCTTTGACGCCAAAATATTGACGAAATTTAGCTCATGATAGCTCGTCTCAGAGACAAAAAAACTGATCGGCTGATTGCGGTTTGACACGCTAAAAACGATGCGATAAAAGCCTTTGCCATCCTCGGCAAAATGCTTATACTCTTCAAACGAGAAGCTCTCAACTTTAAAATCAAGCGCAAAAGATCTTGCAATGTAGTCAAATCTTAAAAACATCTCTTCTCCTTGTGATGAGTGCGATTATAGCGTAATTTGATTGAAAGTGTGATAAATTTAGAGCCAAATTTGGGAATTTGACTCTAAATTCGGATTAAGCGATGAGTCTCGCCAAAAATATTAAAACGCAAGCGCCGACGACGCCGACTGCGATTTGGCCGATTAGCCCGCCCGCAGCGATGCCAAAAGCGCCGAGCAAAACTGGACCGATCGCGCAGCCGATGATGCCAATGATGATGTTTCGGATTAATCCGCCTTTGCCGCCCATGATAAAGCCAGCTAGCCAGCCAACTACCGCACCTAAAACGCAGCAAATCAAAATCGCTGTTAAATTCATATCTGCTCCTTCGTAGCAAAATTTACGCGAAATTATAGTGCAAAAGTTTAAATTTTGTGTTAAGAGATGAAATTTGCGCCATAAAAGAATTTTAAGCTTATTTTTGTTATTATTCATTTCTTTGAATTTATGCGGGAATAGCTCAGTGGTAGAGCGCGACCTTGCCATGGTCGATGTCGCGAGTTCGACTCTCGTTTCCCGCTCCACGCCCAGGTGGTGGAATGGTAGACACAAGGGACTTAAAATCCCTCGGATATTATTTCCGTGCCGGTTCAAGTCCGGCTCTGGGCACCACCGGAGTTTTTGTTGGCGACATAGCCAAGTGGTAAGGCATGAGCCTGCAAAGCTTTGATCCCCGGTTCGAATCCGGGTGTCGCCTCCAATTGTTTGCTCGGGAGATGGCTGAGCGGTCGAAAGCGGCGGTCTTGAAAACCGTTGAGGTGAAAGCCTCCTGG
>Ga0065711_1030480_pt1 | contig 32366 bp, 15 predicted proteins | sample Hoacrofraction12_FD_59098 | JGI IMG/M metagenome (GOLD analysis project Ga0065711, IMG submission 59098) | Hoatzin crop microbial communities from Cojedes, Venezuela - Epithelial fraction 12 v2 (version 2) | ecosystem: Host-associated > Birds > Digestive system > Esophagus > Crop | place...
TTTTTTTTTTTAATGTGCAGACTTCAAAGCCATGAATTGTGGCATCTGTAACAGCTACCAAACCGTGCCAGCTGAAGCCAGTGGAGCACAGTCTACAGTGATAGAATGCAAGTCATGCAATTATTTGAGTTTGCAGTCCTGGTTTTTGAAACCACATATGGTCTGCAGCAAGGAAGCCAGGATATTTTAAAAGAGCTCCTACAGGGTTTCAAACTTTGATTTTACAGAGGTGTGGGAAAAGAAGCAGACTCCATTCAGGCTCTGATATTTAAATACATGTGTTGTCGTTTTTCTTCTTGAAGAGAGCTGTGCTGTGCTTTTACATATGCAGAGTATATTCCGGGTTTCTAAGGAGCAGGCGGTAACACATAGGTATTTCACACACTTCCTCCTTTTTGTTGATGTTTAGGGAAACAGGGTGCTGTACCGGACCCTTAGTGAACAGCAAGTGGCCTGAACAGCTTTAAAAAAAAGTCTAACATATCAATGTGAGAAAATTCCTGTTAATTGTCGCAATGAAACTGTCCGTTGGAGAATTCTCAGTCACTGATTATTTTACACTGAAACATCAATGTCAATGCAAAGTGAGGATCTGTGAGGTCCCACCAGGACCTGCGGGCATAAATCCCTGTGATAAAGTGGTGTGAACATGCTCTGGTTGAAACATCTGCCTCTCAGGTCAAACTGGGTGACGAGGGTCTGTGCTATGCCCTTACCTGTTCACCCCATGCTGATGGCTGCCAGAGTTGACAGGCAAGCCTATCCCAGTTGTGATACCATGAGCTCCAATTTGCACGTTTCCATGATTTGTGTGTGCAGAGATCTCTTCAGTCTACTCATTCCCTCTCAACCATGCAGGCTTCTTAGTTCAAACTCTACCCTTGAAAAGAAGCGGATCTCCAAATCAGGCTGCTGTGTCCTGTCTCCAGGACACTGTCTTTCTCAGGTTTGGTAGCGATGTTTGCTTTAACGAAATCTAGTAGCTGCTCTGTACCTTTATCTTATGGCTGGCTACCTACATCCCTTCAAAAGCTCTTATCACTGCTAGATGCTGAAAAGCTAATCCTGAACATAAAGAAAGCCTTACAGAAAGCATAAAGAAATCAACACTAGGCACAACCGCAACCATGGTACAGGATGTTTCTGTTTATTAGATGAATTATAACTCAGTTTCCAGTGTCACTTTTTTATTGTCTGCCTTTTAAATTTATTTTCTTCAGTATATACAGCCGAAGGCTAAGCTCCCAGGAAGTGTGGGACACCTTCCCTAGCTTTCAGCACCAGAAAGTATCCCTGTCACATCTGGTTTGAACCTACACCTGACACAAATCAGAGCTCTGACTAGTAACTCCTGCAACAGGTCCAGATTATTTGGCTGAGCTGCAGCTGCAGCAAAGCCCTTTGACCTCAAATACAACAAAATCTATTAAACCTATTCTGAAAAGTTGACTGGGTTAGCTTCAGGGTGTGAAATCTTTAATATATACTTTTCATGAAGAGGAAAGAAACATCAGTCAGCCCAGAAAACTGGATTTGTTCTCATCAGCAACCAGGTGCTGATGCTTTACGGGACTATCCAAACTCTTTAGCCCAAGGCTGTGTAGGCTTTCACCAAGTCTCCCTACTTGTCACTCTCCGTCTCCACACAGTCAGTCTCCTACACACATCACGTTGGTCCTTGAACTCTCTCCAATTTAGCATGAGTCCTCTTCTACGAAGATTCAGCAGTCTTCTACACCATGCTCATAGTTTGAGTAATCCAGAAAAAGATACATGCAGGAAGCGAGGAGAAAGCAGAGCAGTTTACTCCACAGCCCTTCTTATGAGAGACCGAGTGGACCCAACCACTCTGCTCTCTTATATCCTTAGAGATGCAGATGCTGTCTCAACTTCTCTTCTGGTCTCCCTGGCATCTTCTCACGAGGGAAGGTTGAAGGAATTAAATACATATGGCTTGGCTACAGGGTCACTGAGAAAGGCTATGACAATGCTTTCCAATATCTGAAATACAAGAAAATCTGTGAAACAGGGGAATTATTGAGACTTATAGAGAATATGCAACTATGAAGAATGGGATGGTAATTACTGAAGCACGCAATGCAGGAGTGTTTCCTAACGTGAAGATCTACAGCTTATGAAATCATCCCTAACAGAAAGTTGTCAGCTGCAAGTTCGCAATCAACTGTAAAGCAGAGAGAGCATGTTGTTACGGACATAGAAATGAGTTGTCTGCTTTTGCTTAGGCCCCCAGGAGCCTCTAGTGCACACAAGGTTTGTACAGAAGTGCCAGGCATTTACACGGTCTCTCCCCTACTCTACACTGAACAGCTACTTTTTAAATAGTGTCCCCGTTCTAATAAATTCACACCTGTTTCTGAACCATCAAAGCTTTAACTCACACTCCTGTGAAGAAACCCTCTTGCCTAACGTAGTGTATTTGTGTGTAGTTGATAAATCTCCTCTGCAAATTGCTGCAGAGAAGGAATGGAAAAGTATGCACTCAGAAGTGGCTTAAGTTGAAGTACATTCCAAAACATTTTGACAGCTGTGTGGATTTTTTAAATCTGGTCTTATGGCTGCTCTGTGCCTGCTTATGGAATAGAAGCAGCAGCTTTCCTTTTTGCAGCCTCAGAAAAGACCTGCAAAGGATTCATTTGTGTTTGGTTTGGTTTTATGCAGCTGACAGTGATAAGTGCAGAACCTGCTTCACCAGTCACTATGTGCTTAGGAGAGATTTTGATCTCCCAGGAGAATGATGCCACTGGGTTGAGGTAGTTGAGTGTTTCCTTTTTTCCAAAGGCATATGTGCAATGTGTAGTGTACAGATAGTTTTGCACAACAGAAATAAGCTATTTGCTCATGCATGTAGCACATCTCGTGCTTACACAAACTCTGAAGTAGCAAAACATTCAACAACTACAGCAACAAAAACTGACTAAAACACAGTCCTTCCAGATGCAAATTTGGTGTGCAGAAGCACACATGTACTGGTGGAAATCAACTCCTCATGGCTCCTTTCAACTTCCTTTGAAGTCAGTAGCAGAATTCCCATTGAGTTCAATAAGAACAAGAGGCAGCCCTTGATCTAGTAAAAAGTCCTTATGAGATTTTATAAGCTCTTTATACAAAACTTTATTCTAGTTGTGTATGAAATACATTTTGACCCTAAATCCACCCACAAGACTTTGTGGCTGGTTGAGAATAACGTGTAACCTCTAGACTGTCCAGACAGTGGCTATCACTCAAAGCCCTGGTTGTGCAGAGGCAGGAGGGATTCCAGGATACCAGAGCAAGTTTTGCTTTTCAGAGAAGAGCCACTAAAGAGAGGATGACAGCTCAAGTAACTAGCGTCCAGCTATTCAGGAGCGGGTTAGGTCAAGGCCATTCCTGGCCACTGATCCAGCCTCACCCATGACAACGGACACATGACAAATGTCCCTGCTAATTCTGCTCAGTCTTGCGGTAGCCTTGGACATGGCTTGTCACAGGGGATTAATACCAAGACTGGAGAACCTGGCATGGGGAGATGGAATTGCATTAGAACAGTTCTATTTCACTTTTTTTCTGATCAAGTCCAGAGAGTGGTGATGGGCAGCTATTCCCTCTGCTTGAGGGCGCTCAGCTGTGAACTCACTAAGGGATCGCTCATGTTGCTTCAGCTGTTCCACATTTATATCAAGTCTCTGGAAATTTGTGTGACAATTTGGGAAAATTATTACACTCGGTACTTTGTCCGCTTTCCGACTGACTCAGAAACCATGGTCACTGGGCTTAACCAGTACTGACAGCAGTTATGTTTTAGGCAAGAACCAGCTGGCTGAAAGCCTACCCAGAAAATATGGAAAAGCTGGTGGTTGGCAGACATAAACTCCAGTGAACCTGGCAGCAGCAGGAACTTCAAGTTGGTGATTTACACCTCTGTTGCCTCTCTGTTTTGTGGCACCCAGATCACACTTCAGGCCAACTAGAAGAATCTCCAGAGCTTCCAGGCAGCTCCATAAAACTGCTGCTCACAACCTGGGTAGCGTGTTCTAGAGACAGGAACCCCCTTCTGCATGAATGCTGGGGTCATGAAGATGCAACACACAAGCAAGTCAACTCAGATGAGACTATGCAGTCCTGCACCTCAGCCTTAGAAAAAACACTGCTCAGACTCTGATCCACAGTTCATATTTTAGGCTTGAAAACATGAGCTTTAACTACCTGATGGGAACTTTGCAACACAGTATACAGCAGGATAGCAACCACCAAGAATTGTCTGGTTTATGGTTGATTCAGCTACAAAAAGATGGGTGTTTCATGGTTTAAAATATTTATATGAAAATAAATTTCCTTGGATCTTTGAATACTTCCATATGAAATTGTACCCAATTACTGAACAACCTACCACAGGAAGACAGATACTATCTTGTTAGACATCGAAGTCCTTTGACTATCTGGGACAAAGGCAAACTTTTTGTGGAAAAGTACACATTAGTAGGCTGGATTCATTAAATGCTAGTAATTTTAGCTCAGGTTAAAACATCTGAGCCCTTAACGGGTTCAAGGGCACAGTATTAACCAACAAAGAAAGTTTCTAATCGAATTTGGCCTTGGGAAATTCTCTTATATATTCTTTCTGGGTGATGTTATTGTTTTTGGGGAGCTTATCTACTATCTTGCTGGGAACAACTATCCACTTTAATAAAGTGCCTAAAATATTGTAATAAACACAGAGCTTATATCAATAGCCTCGTATTTCCCCACATAGTACTTGTGTGTGGTTTAATTAGATGGAAGGATTACAGGAAAAGTTTGTGTCATAATGATTCTTTAAAGCGAAACCATAGATCAAAGTTCATAGCTGCCAAATATACAACTTTCAAAACAAGCTCAAGTGCTGCTATTAATCATGGCTGCTGGGGGATTTGATGACAAAGATTAAACTGCTGTAAAGGATACTGCTGTGCATCAGATTCTTGCAACTGTCATCAAACACTCTGCCAACTATTAACAGGTCAGAAGAGTTGTCCAGCATTTACCATGGGTGGCTCCATCACTGCAGTTGGTGAGGCCGTCTATGCCATGGTGACAGCCAGTGACACCCTCCCAGACAGACGTTTGTGGGTTGTTATTTTTTACAGTGTGGCTGAAGTCTTAAGGTCTGCCTGTAGAGCAAACAAGAGAGGGAAACTGCAGGACCTCAGCCTCACAGCACTGCATCCTCACAGCAACGTTGCTTGTGTGGAGTATTTTCTCTTGTATTTTCCACATCGAGTACCTTCCCCTTGCTTACTGCATGTTAAGAGTGCCCACCTGTGGAGCTGAGGTGTTGTAAATTCACCTCCTAGTTTGTTTCTCAGCAACCACTTTGTATAGATAAGCCCTCAGAGAGTGCCTCAAGGACCAGCTTTCATCCCATTTGCAATTACACCAACCCCCCTCTACCTCCACACACAATCATGTAATACCCCTGTGGGAAGCTACAGTGTTCGCTTACACAGAAACACAATATGAGGGAAGTATGTAAAGCATAGTTTTCAGGGTGGGAGCCAACAACCTGTGACCCACCAGCCAGTGCTCTGTGGTGGGTCACCGACAGCCATTAGATGGCATGTAGAGATCTGTTAACCTGCAGACCTGCAATATGCTGCTGTCGCTCCTCATATGTAACAGCATGCTTGAGAAGCAGCCTTTCTGAGGTTCAGCTTTGCGGAGTCTGAAACTGGTACCAGAGTTTTGCACTGAGCTGTCAGTGTAACAGATGTGAATGACAAGTCTGATGCAACAAGCAACTGGAGATTCAAATCCAAAACCACAGATTTGACTACAGTCTTCAAAGTTTAGGGGAGTTACAGATCTGAATCCAAACTTCACAGCTGTGGCCAGCTATAAAATAAACTTATCTATAAAATGCGTTGAATCCAAACTACATTTGAATATCCTTCATCTCTGGGAAAGTCTGGAGACACATCTGGCTGGAAACTTTTAAGTTTCATCTCATCTTTGCTAATAGAACAGAATGTTAAAGACTTAAAATGGCAGATATTCAAGCCTAGATTACTTTAAGTAGTTCAACCTTTAACTTACCAAACAAAGGCCTTCATTCCAACCAACACTTCGTAAGCTAAAGGTATCACGTCTCACTTCACTCCTTAATGTAACAGTTCTGTCCTCTGCTGAATGCAAGGGCCGTTTTTTAGACATTTGTGATGTGATGATTTGATGTCTAAAGGATCCTTACTCATAGACTAACCTTCATTCATCAATTTTGTCTTCCAAGGCTCCCCTCTTCCCACAAAAAAAAAAAATTCCACAGGGCTGAAACGTTCAATACTACAGTCACCAGACATTTGGTCCCTTTCCCCTTCCAAAATGTTGAGGAAATTCACATACCCTTTTCAGTTATAGCAAAATTAAATAAATGCCTGTTTAGATTAAATACTGTTATATTCATTGTAAGATGCTATTTGATTATCACCACGAGGATGACTGGATTGCATGGGCTTGGTGTGTAACAAGTTCTCCCTGAGAACTGGTCGCTTAACACAGCCTTGGGATCTGTTTAAAACTTGTGAAGCTACACTTCTGTGTAGGATTACTAGAGCCACATAAATGGCATTTGCTCGCGTGTCTTTGTGTGGCACTGACGACACCCCGCCCGAGTATGGGGCGGGTAATCACACTGTGTCAACAAGGCATTTATCGTACACAAGCAGCTATCTACCTGGGGAAATATCAAAGGGTGTTTGAGGATGTCTCTGCAAACATCAGGGTCCATAATGCACTTCAAAGAATACGAAGACTATGTGGGAACATTTCCCTGAACTGGACCCCCTTTTTCTGGTTTTCTGGTTTCTGCCATCTTACATTTAAATATGGCATCTGGTTTTCTTCTTACTGAGAACCAAGCATAGTAACCAGGAAAGGGTGGGGAGGTGTTTTGCTTTGGGTTAATGAAAAATATTGCCTGAGGAATGGAAACACTGCTTTGATTGTGATACAGCCTCTATTTTTACTACTTTTCTCTGTAAAATACAATAAAAAATTGTGGGAAATATATAGTCAATTATCTGCAGTGGAAGGAAATACACCATCCGTCAGCAAGGCTTTCGGGGGAAAAAGCACTGAGTTCCAGCCTTGTCTTATCTTTCAGTGTGAGACAGACTGTGGCTCAAAAACTGCAGAAGCAAAAATCTAAAAACAAAATATGAGCACGTGAAAAACAAAAAACTCGTTATCCACCTGAAAAGCACCAGAGAAAAGCTTCAGAAGAACATCCCTGAGAACAGTATGACTACAGCTGCTGCAAGGATAAAGCGCTCAATAAAGAGGGACGGCTTAGGGTCTGAAAATGTGGTATCCATAAAGCTGAAGTCAATGGGAACATTACCACTGGCCATAGTGGAGTCCAGGTTTCCTCCAATATGCTCTAAATTTACTCTTGGCTCTGTATTATATCATCCAAATAAATCCTAGTGGTGTGCAAATGAACATACGGGCACGGCAGAGTCCAAGTGGCTGCAGTGCTGACATGGGCTAGGTCTGCGCTGTGGCTACACTTAGTGTTCACTGCAATAGCCCAGCTTTAAGGTAGCACAAGCATTTTCACATCATGCATTATCCTTCTTCACTAGCCTTTAATCTCCGTCCTCCTTTCAAGCTACAGACCCCTGCGAGAAGTGCACTGAGATATGTCTGTACAGAGCTATGTGTTGTGGGTGCCATCATAGAATCTGCGGCATTTCAGAAGGGTATGGTGGGATTGCAGGGTCCATTTGTGCTATCTCCACTTCTCCTGCTCTTCCCTGCTGCAGAATTGGAGCCTAAGTGCTTCTCTGGAAACCCGGGTGTTACCCCCAACATTTAGAAAGGCCACAAAATAAAAAAATTGCAAATGTATCCAGCTCCTGGAGGTTTAGTGTGTGTTCATTCTGGTAGAGTGGAAGATGTGAGATATTAACTAACAGAAAGTGACATGCAAATAATTATCAGGAGAGCATTTCTATTTGCCCACAGTATTTGTGTTTTCCTGATCTCTGACTCACTGATGCTTCACTAAAATGTCAAGTGCTAACTTTATGAACTTCAAGTTCTACAACTGAGACAAATGTGATGGGAGACATTTATGAGGATTACTTTCTTCACCATGGGTAATGAATCTTTGCTGTAGAAGTATGCTTTAGGGTAGTAACTAACAGCAGAGCAAGTATTGACCTCTTTCCCTGCAAACCTGTCCGTTGCTTTTGCAAGCAGAGAACCTAAATGTGGTGAGCAACCAGAACAGTGACGACATTTCAAAAAGGTAGAGGCTTTTAGCCAGGCTGCAGAAGGTTATGCTTGGCAAGGAAAGACCTAGAAAATCCCTGTAGGAAGCTTTAGTTTTAGCCTTTTCAGATGAAGATTCAGATTTAACATAAACAATAGATAAAACTATCACTAATTCAGGCTTACTTTCTCCAAGTGTGTCCTGAAGATTCAGTTTCTCATTTGCTGGAACTGCTCTGTCTGGGCTCTAAGCACCAAAGTATCTGAGACAGTTTCAGGGCCTTTTCAACATTGCTTTAGAAGAATAAATGGTGACTGCACAGGACTTTTTCTTGTTTGGGTAACAAGCGCTTTTTCACAGCATCAGCATAGCAACACTGACAAGAAGCATTTAAAGCAACTTAGAATCATAGAATCATAGGTTGGAAAAGACCTCTAAGATCATCAAACCCAACCATCCACCCAACACCACCATGCCTACTAAACCATATCCCGAAGTGCCACATCTACACATTTTTCGAACACCTCCAGGGATGGGGTCTCCACCACCTCCCTGGGCAGCCTGTTCCAGTGCCTGACCACTCTTTCAGTAAAGAAATTTTTCCCAATATCCAATCTAAACCTCCCCTGATGCAACTTGACGTCATTGCCTCTCGTCCTATCGCTAGTTAGTTGAGAGAAGAGACCAACACCTGCCTCACTACAACCTCCTTTCAGGTAGCTGTAGAGAGCAATAAGGTTTCCCCTCAACCTCTTCGTCTCCAGACTAAACAGCCCCAGCTCCCTCAGTGGCTCGTTGTAAGACTTGTTCTCTAGACCCCTCACCAGCCTCGTTGCTCATTGCCTCGTTGACACACTCCAGCAATTCTCTAGAATTGCTATTTCCTAATGAAGCAAGTCATCACCTCTTAAAAGTGTGTGTCATCTTGCCATGTCAGTGTTTTGGATTAACTGGGTAACTGAGGAACACGGTGGAAAATAAGGCAGAACATTAATTTTCCTGCAGTTCTGCATATACTGAATTGATGTATCAACTACGTGTTAAAGACAAGGTGAAATATTGATCTGAGGATCACACTAATGAAGAGCTCAACTAACAAGTCAGTGTATTTTGTCAGCTGAAGTGTAGAGTGAGCTCGCAAATACTAACCATTACCTCATCATGATAAACTGCAGTTATTGAAATTAAAACTGAGACTTCAAAGTAAACTTAAACATTAATGCCATGAGAGTTTGACAGTGTATTCGGAAGGGTGCAACGAAACAGTAACTCAACATGTGAAGTTGGTACATAAACCTCTACAAGCAGCTACCCCTCAGCCTTTTTAAACACACTTCTATACAGAAGAACTGGATGTACTATCTTTACAGGAAAAATTTGCCCATGGAACCTGTGAGCTACCTCTGATGACGACTTTAGCTCCTTCTGTTGAACTGCTCGCAGTACAGGCTTGCAAGCATTAAAGCCAACAATGACCGTGATTTTTAAGTTTCTCCTACTGTCCTCTGTTGAAGCAGAAATGAGCCTCAGAGTCTGACTGTGCTATTCCAAAAAAGGCTCTTCTCTTATTAAAAACAGCAGCTTTCATTCTCTCTTGAGGCCTGATATTTATGATCAAGCATTTCATGCCTACTTCTCTTGCCCTAATTCTGATCATTTGCAACAAAGCTGGTGTTAAGTGACTATGAAACCCAAGTCTCTAAAGTAATCACATTTTCAGGCCCTGGGCCCTACGTCACATGGAATCATTTATTGCAGCACAATAGGAAATAAGGCCACTACGCACAACAGTGCTTCTGGGGGGAGAAATGTTGCTCATTGCTGAGTAACAGTATACCCAGATGATTATAGGTTGTAAACTGTGCCTGAAGAATCAGCAGATTTTTGCGTTTAGAATAAGCAGAACAGAGAGGGAATGACCAAAGGGCAAGCACAGAGAGAAAACATGCAGGGTACCGAGCTCCTGCTCAAGCACCAGGTCACATGGAAGTGCTGACTTCCCAGATCTGGATGACATGGGGCAGCTGAACTGGTCTTGACAGCTCGGATGATCTGGGCTATGAGGAACCAGCAAGGCTCCATCACTGGCTAATGTGCCCAGCAAGCTGCTCAGTCCCTCACAACTCTGCTGTCAGCCTCAGCATCTTCTTGCACCCAACATCTGTCAGACTTTTGCATACAAATAACAAAGAGGTTCAGCAGCAAATGATTAAGCTGAACCATGTAAGAATTTTGGAGTATTTGGAACGTTGCAGCTTGTTGTATTAAGTCTTTGAATTTCAGACCTTACCTTAGAGTTACTTCCTTTGGTCTTGCTGGAGTTGTAGAGGAAGAAAAAAGTCCCAAGCCCCTCAGTTTTCCAAATGTAGTAAAAAGTGTTTGAATACACACTTTAATATATTTTCTGTGGCATTTTTGTAAAATACAGATATATAATTAGAGATATAATGCATATATAGCATTTACTATATTGATAAAAAGCTAGTCTTTTCACAATGACACACCAGTAAGTATTTACAATATGATTCAGATTTTAAGGAACAAATGTTTCAAACAATATTGTGTGGTTATATGATAAGTATGATTTGAGGAAAAATAAGAGACCGGTTCTAAAAAATTCCCAGATGATAAAGTACATACTCTTGCCAGGAGCACCTCCATGAACACCCATGCTCAATTTTTTTTTCCCCCCTTGTAGGAACACGCATGATTTAGCTCTTCCACATTTCTACCTAGTCACGGCCTTTAAGATGACATGGATAATTATCTTTAATCTTTTTCAAGTACAGATTAACCGTATCATTTTTCTCATTTAAAGATTTTTCCAACTGCAACATTTCAAAGTTTTGGCTACAGCAGGAATTACTGTACACAAGTATCTTGTTAATTTAAACCAATAAAGCTATGACAACTTACAGAACAGAAAATCTGCCCGTCTTCCACACGTCTTAGAACCATTTCACAAATTCTTAGTGTGAGGTTTTTGAACACTGTTCTTAGCATTGCAGGTCTTTGCTAGGAGGTCTGCCTCAAAGGACATTGCAATGCCAAAACTTGTGACAGACCCAAAGTACACAAAAGCTCTTTTTTATCCTCATATAGGAACACTACCTAGCTATTCATCTGTAAAGTACTGTCCACAGTACAGTAGATGTAAAGATAATTCTCATCTTTAATGTACTGTCACCATTTACTGTGAGGCAGAGAAGTGCTATTACCACATTTAACAGAAGAAAAAAAAACTATATATAGAAAGGCTGAGTGAATTGCCAAAGGTCACTTGGGAAGTTTGCAACAGCAAAGAAGCAAACCCACATCTCACCTACTGCAGGCTCATCCTCTTGTCTTGCCAGCTTTGAATGAGAACCTTCTGCGTGTGTCCTTTAACACAAACAAATATATAACTAGGAGAAATAAAGCCTTCTCCAGGCACAGGCTTAAAGACTGCTGTGGTTTCCCTTCTATTCCCAAATACTAAGAGACAGTGCAAGGGCTGTTTCTGCATGCAGTATCTCCAACCCACTGAAGAAATACTAGCTGCAATGAGTCTTTCCTGAAGCGGGAGCCGTTAAGCCCACTGTCTGCCAGAAAAGGTGTGGCAACTCTTGAGAAACACATCAATCCACCTTCACTGAAAAATCTAACAGAGAAAAATGTAAAATCTGAAAGGCCTTACTCTCCTCAATGCTGACCAGGGAAGCATTTTCAGCTATGTTTGTACCCACTTTATAATGCCTTTACATCACCTGCACAACATAAAGGAGGTTTAGTGTACTGTTGAAGACGACTCACTCTCTCAAGCATTAAAAGCTGCTCTACAACATCCATGCCTCAGCTCCGACAGGCGGGCAGCTGAGAGGCAGTTTTCACAGCAGGGCTGATGCGCACCGGGGCTGTGCAGGTGCAGATAGCGGCAGAAATTTCACCACAAGCATCTCCCCGTGTCCTTGTCACTCTGGAGAAGCCTCATCAGTAGCAGGCTGTGATCTGTGTTCTCAAAAGCGCCGGTTAAAACCAGAGCTGCAAAGGAAGGGAACCTCTCTAAATCCAGGGAAAAAAAACTGACTGAGAAACAGAGCAGCAGTAACCTCATGACAGAACGGAGTAAGAGGAAGACAGATGGCTCCCTGGAGGGAGGGACATGGGCTATAGGTGTCATGCTGGAGCACTCGAAGTAAACTATTAAAGGAATTTTTCCTATTGTAATCCTGGTCCCAGTTTGGCCGTGTTACAGGGAGGCACCTACGACAAAGTTCCACTTCCTGCAACACTTGCAGGCAAACTGTGTCGTCTAAGGCTTAGTTGCTACAGGCAATGTCTTTATGAGATACTGAGGATGGAGGACTTTTTGCCCCTAATATAAAAAAAAAAAAAGAACCAAACCCAAAACCCAACACACACACACAAAAGGGTAAAATCAATAATGGAATTTCTCATCCTGCTCTTTTTTTTTCCCTAAATCAAACCTGCATTTTCCTTTAAAAAAGTAAAAATACAAAAACATAGATACATTAGAATATCCTACTGTCCAGTACATGTCTTATAGGCAATATTTATGGAGGAAAAAATGCATCGAGCCCTTCCTTTGACAAAAATGAAGCACCCCAAAGTTCATTCTGTACCAAGGAATGCCACTTCTTCTGCTGTTGGTTTAAATTACTCTTATCACCACAATATGAATATGCATTATTTGTCTTCAAATGCCTAAACATAAATCTAGACTAATGCTGAAGAAAATAAATCCTAGTAAGAATGCTGTGCCATTGATAAGCTAAAAACAGCATATCGTGAGAAGGCAAACTAATCTTTCCGTTTACTTTGTAAATAATCCATTGGCTAAACCTCTTTTTTAGGCTGGATGCGTGATGCTTAACACTTAAAAGTCCAAATACCCTTCATATCCCTTATAACAGAGAAGAAACTTGTAAAATGCCTTTGGTGCATCAGCTTATCATTGTATGAATGTTTTAAAGAAACTCACTAGTACTATAGGAAATGTAAGTAGGTTTGTTTGTGTTGTTTAATACTCCACGTGTCGTTTCATTCTTTAAAGGGGTTAGAACAGAGGAGGGGGAAAGGGGAGGAAGTCTTAATTTGTTGCATATGTCCCAACGTGTTATACAACTAAGTATATTATACCAGAAAACTAAAGCAGCCTGCACCGCAACAAACTCTGTGTAACTCAAAATAGGAGAATAATCTGGCCACAAGCAAGTCAAAAATTCAGTGAAACTTCCTCTCATATTATATATACACACACTTTACAAGATACATCGAGTGTCCTTTCATATTCCAAAAGAAATACATTGTAGACACCAAACATACTGTACTTTTACTTAAAGGCTTCATCAAACCATATGTGCAGACACTTGAGAAGACGAGAGTGTTAAGCTTCCTAGGGTCCTAGAGTCAAAGAAATTCTGCTGCCCCCCACTGCTAAGTAAGTGCACTCCTTCCACGGGGGGCAACATCTGCCGATCCGTCATGGTTCCACTTGGCGAGGACCCCAAGAAACTTCCTTGGGAAGAAACAATTTTCTCAGGACTGGCAGCCAGTTTAGGGGATGTGGAGAAGTTATATCCATAGAGTGCACAGGGACTGTGCAGCCTGAACGTGTTGTAGGAGCCTTGGTGGGTTTGATTAGTGGTAAAGGCATTGCTGGACGGGGATGGCATGATGTACTGGAGCTGCGGAGACATCCCTGAAATCTGCATGGATAAGCCAGTCTGTGGGCAGCTGAATGCATCCCCGTCATTGCCACTCATCGACATATTCACAGTCGTGCTACTCGACACACCAACATAGGAGGGAGTCCTCGGGGGTGCGAACGTCTCACTGGTTTGGTTTGTGAGCCTGTTGTAGGTCTCGGCCAAAGACGTGCTGTATCTGTTCAGGGTCAAGCCTGAGCGGGCACAAGCCGTGTAGTCAGCTGGAGCAAGGCTACAGAGCTGGCTAGTGTTGGGACTGAGGTGGAAGGCTGGAGAGGAGCAAGGGGAACCCGGTAAAAGGTGAGGGTGGGTAGATGGCACTCCACTGCCAGACCCCTGGAGTAAAGTAGAGGAACCTGCATTTCCTGCAAGAGAATATTACACTGTAAGAAGAGTGCTGGGAGAGGTTCACTCCCTAGGTGACAGATCAAGATCTTTGTCTTTTATAATAACCCTTGACACGACACAAATTCATTCAAAAGATGACATGTGCATACATGTGCAGGGGGATGTGTGTGTGTGGCACATGCGTATTTTTAAAGAAACAACCTGTCCAAGAAAGAGAACAGAAGTTATGCTTTTGCAGCCATCACTCAGCACTTGGAGCTCCTGCCCAAAAGGTTACCTGCTCTTTCTTTGACACGGGAAGCAAGCTGCACGGCAGCAAAGATGTAGCCAGGCAAGTACCACATCGCAGGAAGCCTTCTTTAAAGTTACGGATTTTGTATTGTCTATGCTGTTACTACACCCCAGAGTGTGTTTCAAGTGCTCCATGCCTGACTCACTGTCACTGTCAGAGCTCCAGCTAAGGAACCGACTCCTTAGCACAGTTCGACAGCTTCAGGAAAGTCCACAACTTCAGAACAAAGATTTTCCAAGTCCAGACCAAAAAACTTGAGAACAAAACTTCAGAACAACTTCGGGAAAAGCGTAGGCTGAGCACTCTGCACGGCTGCTTCATTTCTTGAACGGGTAGGTGGAGGTTTAGGCTTGCAGCAAGCTGTTCGCAAACTTCATTTACTGATATCAGAACTTTTTACATGGCAAACACCAGTGCTGAATGCTCCTGAAAACACGCTGCTTGCTACAGGTGAAGCCTTTTCTCAGGACTGAAAGTTTCCCAGCTGTAAAACACTTCCTTTTCTTAGAGATTGTATTTATCTCCCTGAAAAGCTAGCATAGCAAAATTGATTTGGGCCTTTCACGGTCTCCCAGGCGGAAGGCACTTAACACGCAGGACTCTCCTGTTTGTGAATCATGTTAACTATCAAAGAGCTTGATGCTGCTAAGAGGTACATGCTGTCAGTAAGTTAACAGATTTTCATGACAGGTGAGCTAGTAAAAAGAAAAATACATTATCACTGAACTCTGCCTGATGCTTCTTGGTCTGTTGTGGGGCCAAAACAGGTACAAAGCACCATGAGGCACTGCCACATTCAAGAAATTCTAGTGTAAGGCATACTTATTTTTCTTCCAATCTCTGTCAACACCTCTGCTATCCAAAGGTGGGCACTTCCAGAATTAACAAGCGACACAAAATGCTTAAGGGAGTCTTTCAGCAAGTCTCTAAACCACCCTACCGGCCCAGGTACAGTTGACTAAAGATTTTCCAAGAATCCCTGTTCCCATTCTGTGAACACCATCAGTAACTTGGACAAGATCCTCAACCTGCAGCAGCAGAAAAGGAAGCGGGAAGCTCATAGCAGCAGCTCCCCTGCTCTCAAACAGGGCTGCTACATACAAACAGGGCAATACAGTTGGCCTGCATCCTGGGCGTTTTAGCTTTATAGTGAGTTGCCTTTCAGTCTTACACAGTAGGACAAGGTACTTCAGGTCTGATGCTGGCTTCTTATCACAGCCCTTTTTAAGAGGACAGACCCCCCCACCCCCATCCTCTGCCCAAAATTCTGCCAACCCTCATCCAATATATCTGTGACTTGGCACAAAACCTCCTTTTTAATTGCCCACATCAAGCACTGGTGCTCAAGATTTCTCAAAGGAGTGGGCTGAAGAGAAGTTAACAGAAGTGACTTCTGTGTATTTCCATTTTTTCTGTTTTTTTGCTCTGAAGATGCTTAATGACTTTGTAATACTTCAAGAAAGCAGGAAGTATATTTGTAAATTTGGTAGCAGGAAATGTGAAAAATTGTAAGCAATATGTCTGATTTAATTGGGAAAAGGCTGAGAGGTTTTCTACATACATTGAGGTACTTTGGAAATACAGGAACTCAGAAAAGAGTACGGAGAAGACCCTCTCCGTCCAAACAGGCCATTTAAATATCTCTCTCCCCACCGCAGTACCTGTATGACAGGGAAAGTGGAAACCAAGAAGTTATGGACTGGGGAGCAGGAAAACGCATGATGGAGAAGAGGTCGATTTTTTCAAGGTCTAGGATGTAGATAAAGTGTGTTGGGACTTCAGCTGAACAATTTTTAGGTCTTCAAGAATTAAAAAGGTTTTCCAAGGAAGAAACCTAATTAAGCTTGATACTATTTATTTATTATTTAGGAGGACATTTATTCTCTCATTCCTTTTTTTTTCCCCCCTCTTAAACATACAAATAATTCCTACATTGGAGTTTGGATGTGTACACCGGAAGTCATCTATAAATGATTTCCACCTCGTTTATCTAGCCGGAGCATAACACTAAAGAATAGGTTATTCCACCCTTAAATAACTGGCATTCTCCTCCATACGTGATCCGATTTGTCATTACAACCTACATTTTTATTGCCACAGTGATCAAGTCAGCATTAGTTTTCTAACTTAGAACAACTCTGATGAGAGGTGATGGCCTGCACTGGGGTTGGTTGGTTGCTTTTTCTCTACAGGTGACACTTAGCTAGACATCTGTAAAGCATGATGCACAAAGCTTTATCTTCATAAGCATTTGTTTTGCAAGAACACAAAGAAGAATATTACCTTGTTTGGGTATTCCAGGTATATCTTCAAATGTAAGTGTCCTCAGTGAAGGTCTCCAGAAGGCATAAGACTCTACCAGAGCTTCCAGTCCCATTCTATTTAGAACAAAAACATTAATGGTGTCATGAAAGCAAGCTGTATTTTGTCACACATCTCTGGATACTTCACCTCAGAAACATACAAAAATTAATAACATTTCAGGATGATTTTTAATTTGATTTTGCTTTTTAGAAAAGAGCCCTACATCCTTATCCACAAGATCATTGTGATCTGCAGCCACTGGGCTGTCAGCACACAAAGACTTTCCCAATTCCACAAATCGGGCTCTCCATTTCAATAGTTTTGGTCTTTCTGGGAGGGTTGTTTGAGGGGGGAGACTTGGCTAAAATGATGTTAAATCTTCTCCTAGTATGATGTTTCCTTGCAACTGCTCTAACTGCCAGAGGGATGATCTACATCTGCCTAGAACAAAGGTGATCCACTGACTACTTCCAATAAAACAGGATTCCCAGTCATTACCGATAAGCTGGAAAATCACGCGTACAACACAAGCAAGGCATGGGTGTACAGCTCTTTTGCTACTAAAGTGTATAAAGCGATGTTGTCTCTTGGTTATTATGTGCTGAGAAAATGCCTTCAGAAACGAAAAATCTTCTGTAATTTTACTTTAACAGAGTTGTGACAAAACAGAAATAACTGGGTAGACAATCATGGCAGACTATTTAGAAGAATATCTTATTTCCTGAAGGTAAAGGCTCATTTGTTTTCTGACACAATTTTATGACGAATGCACCTCAGAGGTATAATCTTGCTGTTCTTTTTGGCTGCTGAGCCCCAAAAGCCTGTTAAGTTTCAGCATCAGGCACGCATCAAATACAAGCGCTTGCCTTTCAGCAGCAGCACTCTGTAAACTCAAATTATGCAAATAGCCCAATTTGAAGCTACCAATATTTTTTTCTGATACTGCTTCTTCCCCACTGCACTTCCAGCAGGATCACAAATGTATTTCAGGAAACAGTTATAAAGTATTCATTAGCTGAACCTGGACTAAAAATATAGCCTTCATTTTCTGCAGCAATGGTGAATTTTCGTTTCTAGTTAAAGCGGAGATAAAAGCCACCTCCTGGAGGAGTGTAGCCAAGGTGATAATTTATACAAGATGCTTTCAAACAATTTCCACATTTTATCACCACCCTAATTTACGCTATCAAATGGCCAAGTTTATTTAACAAAACAGTTATGTTTTTCCTGAAGTATTTAAAGGGAGAAATTTTGGTCCTTTCCTGAGTAAATGTTTTTATAGGGTCAAACTTAAAGCCTAACTGAAGAATGAAACAATTCTCAGCACATAAATTCTGTTGCACTTTGCAAAGGCATCGAGAATGCTTTTAAAAGGTGAAGCTACTGATTTCTGTGAAATAGCCTGCGGGACTAAACGGGAATGACCTGAGAGGGAATATTTTTAATTAAAAGGAATTATTGCATACTGCAGTGCAAAGTAAGACAGCTGCAATAATTGAAGCAACATTGGGAAGCTGGATATAATGGTATCACAGTATTTTCTTTACACATTTGTTGGAGATTAAATGCCCACATGATAACTATACCAGCTAGAACAATGAAGATAACCACATCTTAACATTTAATTTCAATATTCAGCAACAGAGTAAAACAATAATCAACTGAGTAAACCAGTAATTTAAATTAAAAAGGGAAATTTTTCTTGAAAATTAAAAATCTGAGCTGCATTCCCGAACACACTTACTCAGTATCATAGAGCCTATCAAAGAAAACAGCAATATTGACTTCAGCAAACCAATGTCAATTTGCAATGGACAAGAGTTTGCAGAGTCACATCTGTAACGACTGTGTTTGTTACAGCAAAAGCAAGCCAGTTCCAAAACATTTACACAGAGGCTGGCCCTTCCTACAGGACTGGACCCCTAATCCATTTCCTTAAACTATAACTGTCTTTCAATTAAAATAACCTGCTTTTTTTCTAATGCCCGAACCAAACGTACTCCTAGCAGCCAAATGAAAAACCACCTCTCTGGATATCCCCAGTCCTACAACTGGGTTTGCATGGTTGCAGATGCAGTACTCTTACTGCACCTACATTGTCCTCGGGTAATACCGGGTCTGTCCCACCACGTAAAATCCAGTCCCAAACTGGCTGCTGAATGATTCTTTCCTCTCTATTTTCAGGGGCATCTCCTCTTGTTTCTTAGAACATTATGGAGGAACTTCTAACTCCACTTAAACTCTGAAATTTCAGAGGAGTCAGGGTTCCACACTTCTTAGGAGGCTCCTCAGTACTTAATTTAAAGCTCTGTGGAAAGCATGCATAGCAGAGACACTGCCTACGGAGAGCTGTCAAACAGGGTTCGTATGGCAATTCTTGTCTTTCCCAAGTACACGAAGCATATTGTGCTTCTTCACTCACTGCATTTATCTGGAAATTACTGGTCATTTAATTTCAAACTAGAAGGCTACAAAGGAGGACAAAACTCTGCTTATGCCAGTGCCTGGGATATCCCTTCCAGGCCCCAGGACAGAACATGGCCAATTATTTCTAGCTGGAAGACAAAAATCTTGAGAGAGCAACAAATGCAGAGTGCAAAATGAGCAGATATTTACAGTGGTTTCCCGAGGATCTTTACAACTACCCCACCCCTCCTAGAACTGTTCATCTTCTAAAAACTGCTCTTCTTTGCTGTCCACTCTCAGCATTTATGTAACTCAGGTCAAAGCACAAAACAGTCTTTAAGGCTATAGCCTCTGCTAAAAGACAAACTCAGCAAAGCAGCTACCAAAAGATACTCTCCGAGGATTCCTACCAGCACAGTCTTCTCCTTTCTCTGCAAGGCTAGGTCATAAATATAGCCGCTGTGGACACCAAAAGCAATGTAGTCACTGGAACCGATGTATAATGTGCACCACAATTAAATGCTGCTTTTTTTAGCTGAAATGGTTTAACATACAATTTGTAACAGGCTTATATATTTTACAATAAACAGTCTTTGGATAAAATACCTCATCAGTACTGGCAGCAGGGACTGGACCCAGGTGTCCACTTTGCACTACTCAGATTCCCTATTGCTATTTTGAAAGATGCAAGGATCAAGAGAGAACAAGCAACTAATCAGTCCAACTGCAACAGAGCAGGTGGAAACCAGGCTTGTTTCGAGGTCATCTATAGCCTAGTAGGAAAGACATTCAGCTAGGAAGTGGATTTAAAGCCCCTGAGGCTGAAGAGACACTTGAACACAGGTCTCCCACCGCCTAGGCAAGCGTACTAACATAAGGCTACTGCACGAGGTGACTTAGTTTCTCCCCCTTTAAGAGAAAACAAGCCATTCATCCATACTAAATGCCACTTACATGCAAGAGAACCTGGGCTTATCGTTTGACACCGGTATCTGCAATTTGTGTCTCCAGCCTGAAGAAACAGGAGGTTTCAGGAGCAGCCCAAAATCACAGACCCGAGTACACATTCATTCCATTTGCAGCCACCAAAAAGAAACCTGAGCACTTGAGTCCAGCCAAGTGCCAACCTGTTCTTCACCTAGATGGTCAGAGGAGCAGGAACAGGAGCCCACCACAGGGAACACTACTGCAAAATGTAAGTGCTCCCTCAAGGAGTTGGAGTTCTCAGACTAATTTGTCCATAAACACCGGTATTCGCCTCGACCAGCCTTCACAAACTGATTCTGTCAGCAGTAACAAGTCCAGCCCCTTCCCCAACACCTACCTGTTACGTCCCGAATCCCTAAATCCTTTGGCGAACGGATTCCTATCAATCTTCAGACGAGTTATCTGTGAATGTGATTAGAGAATTTATTACCTGCAAATTTAGCAAAGCAACACACAAAATGCCTCTCCTGACAGAACCAAGCCAACAGTGGAGTAGAAACATCTTCACATTTGCATGTTTAAGATGGTTGTCCTGAATCACAGCAAAGTAGGTGCCAGCCTTCCGATCACCATTTCTGCAAATCCCCAGAGAAGATGGTAGGTACTTAATGCTATCAAATGGCAGGCTGGAATTCTTGAGAAAAATCTCCTGGCAAATGTCATTCTTCACCTAGGAGAGTACACTGCCTAACTGCAATAAAATTTAATTTTAATATTATTTCTGTGTGGGTCGAGAAGGAAATGTGAGAAGACGTATTATCTCTAGGCTATTATCCTCCATAAAACAAATGAGCAAACTCCTGCCCAAATGCTTGTAATTTATTTAAATAAATGTTATAGGTACCAAATAATTGTATTTCAGTATTTACATGGCTCTCCTGCTCTTTTCTTTGTAAAGATAGAAAGGCATATACAATTTCCCAAAACATAGCTGAAATAGCTTACGTGGAATTAATAAAATATCACAACACTATGGTGTCACTATGCGCTTTGATACTTAAACAAGTGGTAATAAAGTCCAAATTCCGGAGTCACACAGCCTGCAGTTTACTTTTGACTTTGAATCTGTGCAGACAATGATTTGGACATAAATTGCGGTTTATAACATACGCTGAACGTAGCTAATGAAAATGACTGCAACCTTCTTCAGACCTCAGCTTTTCTGTTAAGGTCCTAGAGTACTGAAACCACTGGAGTCAGGAACACCGGTGTTTTTAAAATTCTATCCAGGCATGTATCTACACTCAAGGATACAAAAACACCTTTAAAAATCAGACTGCTCTTTGCCTTGTGCTTCAATGCTGTATCTATAATTAAGACACGATTAACTATGCTACTTAGACTGTGTGATCTCCATAATAAGACTGACTTTTTATATGCAGGATCTAGCCCACACAGCCTGAAGTCTCAGTTACAGCCTACCAGTGCTGCTGCACTACTACTAGTGAAAGCTACTTGTAATATGAAAAGAGTTTAGACAATGCTTCTTAATGAGTGGTATAATAAACATATCTGCTTTTCTCCTATATCTGACTTCCCTGGTCTACTCTGAAAAGCCTGTGAAGTGCTAAGCAAAAAGCTCAAGTTACCTGTTGATTTTGGTATGCTGTGACAGTAGTGAAAACTGTCTCTGGAAAGGAGAAGGCTTTCACCCCTTCTCCTGAAGGGATAGGCTTGACAGGGGACAGATCATCTCCACAGTCTTTTCGGATGACGTGGACACGAGGCTGATATTTATGCATAGAGTGAAGGATAATCTATGCAGTCATGAAAGGAAAAAGATAACATTTATTAGAAAGGACACCCTGCTGTTTCAGGACTAAGAGCTTTTTGGAACAGATTATGGTATGTGTTTACCATGCCACTTACTGGAAAACAAATGTTTTCTTTAACCTCTGAAGGTTCTTATTACAGTAGCCTAATCCCTGCACATTTACATTACTGACAACCCTAAGCATTTAAAAATTACCACTCAGGAGCTCCAAAATCAGAAACTAGCTCTATTGAAACTGGCTTAAAAAAAAAAAACAAAACAAAACAAAAAAAACCAAGCAAAAAAAAACCTAAAAAACTCCCGCCTGCAAAAAAAAAACCACAAAAAAAACCCAACAAAAACAAAACACCAAAAACCAGGAGTGAAGTCCTGGTCCCACTGGAATTAGGAAAGTTTTGTCACTTTTTTCCACTGGAGCCTGGATTTGATCTAAGAGGATTAACAGCAGCAGCTTTTTTTATTTTATTTTATTTTTGGACCTCTGGGATATGCTTGGAGCAATTTTTTTCCCGATATTCCAAAGGCTGGAAATACATCTTGTTTTGCAAACAAGCTAAGACTCTCACACTCTGAAGAAGCAGAAACTTGGAGTAAAATAACACCAAAATCCAAAGCTCTAACATGTTAATAACCCTAGATTTACAATACATATAAATAATATCGATACACAAACCCCTACAAGCATACAAAGGCTCAGTTAAGAATAAAGCGTAAACAAGAAGTATATGAACTTATAGTGCATAAAATTATACACAAAAATACTTGTTAGTGTTGCTCCCAAATTTTAGAGGTTTAAAATACAGAATTTTCCCTCTGTTTTGCTCAACTTCAGCTAACCACTACTAAAAGAGAACATTTCAAGAAAAAAAATAATTGGAAGCTCAACTATTATTGTTGGAAAGCCTAAGAAATTAGTAACTCGATAAATAAATAGTCCTATGGCTATTGGCCTGTAGAACCACTAATCAGCATTCAAGGGAAGCTTTTTAATTTCCTGCTCCTCGAGTAGCCTCAGAATGTGCATGTGCTGAGGCACTCGACAGAGCCCCCATGCCAGACACCGTGGAAGTTCATTCATCCAAATGACATAGAGGACATTACATTCATTTGGAGAAACTAGAGTTTGGCTAGTTTAATACACTTCGTCCTGGCCAAATGACATGACCCCATTTTGGATAAGCCAAGTTTCTGGATAATCAGCGGTTTTATTAGCCTGTCAGTAGGGTTTTGACACTGACATCACAGGCTCCTATTAATTTGCTCAGGGAGCGCCCTATGGATGTTCTCATATGCAGCCTTTTCCCAGTTTCTAAAATCTCTCACAGAGCAAGATTTTTATCATGCAAATGTGTATTCTCTTTTACAACACCCCTTTCAGTTCTCCGCTGGCAAAGGTCTACAAAATGAAAAAGCAGAGAGGACAGCATATTCCTGACCCTGTTTTCCTTGTGAACACCCAGTGATACCAGGGGAGGTACTGCTACAACAGGAGAAAAAATTATCAAGCAAAGCTCTGTTCCACTCTTCAAACCCATTGCTGCTCTGTGCCTTGCCTTTTGCCTGGGTGCCACTAAGCATGCCATGTTCTGCTCCTACCCACCCAGATTACTTCGCCTCATCAGCTCTGTGGTGCAAACTACTGCTTGCCTACGTGGCAGACTTGACCGTGCACGGTTACAACCCAGGTAGCTACTAGCAGCTCTGCTTATATATCAGGTAACAGCAGCATGGAGATGACCACCTCCCACTCCTTATCTAGGTGGCTATTACAGCTACACTGATCCTCGTCATCTCTTAAGAGCAACCTGTCTTGGCTCTGTGCTATACTGAAATTTCCTCCACTGACACCGCTGTTAGACGATTAGTAAATCCACAGCAAGAATATTTTTTTTCCTTGATTCTGTACCATGCCTTGTACAATGGGATCTTTGTTGATGATCAGGACTCTGAATTCCTAGGAAAAAATACATAGCTGCAGTGCCCTGGTGAATTAAAGAGCAACACTATGAAGATGAGACTTAAGAGGAGAAGGGGATGCAACACCCGCTCCGAAAACCGCTTAGCTCTGTTGTTCTAAGCATCACCTAAAGGTACTGTGAAGAAAAAGCTAAGGAAAAGGAGATTCTGGCTTTTCACTTTGCATCGCTTGCACATCTAACAGTATAAATGGGATCTAACAGCTTATCTGCAGAAGCAGCAGCTTTCTCTTCTTACCCTAAAGAGCCAACAACAAAAAACGCCCACTGGCATGAGTCCCACCAAACCCCAGACACGAACCGGCCCTACTTTCAACTCACAGTTGAAGAGCCTGCCCTGCTCCACAAATCCCTCACACGGCACAACCAAAATACTTCACGGGGGAATAAATCTCTCCCGCCAAAGGTAAAATTACCCTTTGACCACAGCGGCCATCAAGGCATCATCACCAGGCAGAAGACGCCGCAGCAGGGAGCCAGCAGGTAGGCGACAGGGCAAGGCAGCATCCCGGCACACACAGCTGGGATTCCCTTCATAACGTGGATTTTGAGGGATGCTGCCATGACAAGGCCGCAGAGCTGACCACGAGCGCTGGCACCACCGCGGCACAACCGTCACAGCCACAACAAGCGAGATCCCCATGTTCTCTCGCGAGGGAGATGCCAATCCCTGGCAGCTTGGCAGCGCACAGACTACATAGGGATGTCCCCAACACCAGCATGGTCCTGCCCCTGCCACTGTTTTTGCCAGAAATCCTCCTTTATCCTCCATGCAAAGCCCATGCATTCAGGCTTTCTGCAGTCAGGGAAGCGTGTGAGGCCAAGGAGCGTGGATTCCCTCTTCACAAAGACAAAAACTGCAAGTGCAAATGCTGATGTTTCCCAGCTTTTCATTGTGACCAGAACGTATAACTACCCGTTGACTGTAAGCAGAGCTCGTTACTTGGAGCCAAGTCTGGGCAGAATAACAGTCCTCCTCTGCTTCCAGCCTCACCCCACTTTCAAATGGAGAAAAAAAATAAAACCCCAACCACCAAGGAACAATTAACATGCTAACAGCCTCATTTTCACTAAAAGTTAAAAGATGTTCCTCTGCACCAAAAAATACTCAGTTGAAAAGCATGGAAAATAGCACCAAAAATATCAACTTTTCCCTTCTACTGAAATTCAGACTGAAAACTGCATCAAATCAGAAAAATCAGCCATCTCTCACCAGCCGGAGGGAGAGACGGATTTTACCGTGCAGCACTTACCCCACAGATGAGAGAGAGGTGAAAGGCATTCACAAAGAGCACCCAGACCATGCGCTGCTCAGCATCAGCTGCAAAATGCAGCTCTACCTCTCCTCACCGTCACAGCTCGGAAGAAAGACACAAATGCCACAGTTTGTGCCTTCACGATGCCATCGGGCCTTAATGCATCTACAAGCATGCAACCTTTCCAAAGCAGGGACTCCCTTTTGAGATCAAAAACACCCAAGGAAAACATATCCTTACAAATCTTGCTTCATCTCCTCAGCCTGCAAGTGGAACCCGTGTATCAGAGAGCGTCCTACGTGCAGATGTACTTCAAAATCTCTCCGCAGAACAGCGCTATAAAATTACCTCGTCACGAACTCCCACTCAGAATGCTGATGAAAATAGCAGCAGGCAGCAAGGAGCCCGGAAAGCGTTCGAGCAGCGAAGCAAGTCGTCTTAGAGACGGCTGATCTCCTTTCCCAAGACGCTAATCCCAGGCCAACGCAATGCGAGGGGAGCTGGCTGCCATAAGATATACCACAACAGAAATATCGCACAGGAATACCACCTCAGTGTCTATTTGCAGATATTGTCCCCACTCCCATGGACGTGGGTCACTGCTCTCACTGATTCTGAGAGTTAATACTCTAGAATAGGTAAAAGGGCTCTGGGCTGATCTCACGCAAGCTCCCTACCTCAACATGTGCAAGATCAAAACCTATCCCTGCAGTTTTAACACAAACTCTGCAAATCTGACACCTCTGAGGAGCACAGGAAGAATAAAGGAACAGTTTTGACAAGGATTGAAGCCCCAGAACCAGACAGCATGGAAAGCACACCTGAAGAACAGTTAAATCCCGACACTGCTTCAGCTACTGGAGGACTGATGACAGAGACCCCATCGAGGTTTGTCTGAGCCATTCTGCCTAAGCAGGAGCGGGGCGGGGGGGAGAAAAATAACAAACTTTCTAATAATCTAAAATATACCCCATCTCCCCCACAGGGGTGGGAGAGTCAGAACGCTTGATGTAAAAATAAATATTTGAGGGACAGTACAGCCTTGACCACTAGCTCGTCTAATCCCTCATCCCTCCCCTGGCACCCTCTTGCGAAAAATGGTTCCTTCCTGCTTATGAGAAACAATTGTTTTTTATATTCATCACAAAATATGATTATTCGTTTTCCATTATTGCTGGAGGCATTCAGAGGCTACACAGCTTTTTCAATACAGCATTCCACACTACCATAGCTTTAAAAGAAAAAATGTACCCATTGGAAGAGACACTTTTCTGCTTTCTGCTTTTGCCTTTTCTGGTAATTATGAATGACATGTTTGCAATTTCCCAGATTTGAGAAATACGAAATTATTTTATAGTCATCCTTCTTTTGTCCTTTTATTTTAATACTTAAATTTCCATTTTGGGGAGGAGGGGCGTTGCCGTAGCTCTGAATCAGTTCAATGTGTCTCAAATCACTGTACTAGGGCCTTGCCTCACTAGTTTCTAAATCGAAACCCTTAACTAAAGGCCAGAAAATTTATATCCCCCCACATTATGAATAATGGTGTGCTGTGTACACTACACAGGTTTCGGTTCAGCACAAAAAAAAAGCTCAGATCTGGGATGGAAAAATACAGTAATACAATTCTCCACATAGCCGAGATTTTATCAGAGGGCAGTCCGCAACTGCAAGGGCATGGGTGGACCACGGCACCACGTATCGCCCCGCTGAAACAACTGAGTGCAAAAACCAGCCAGCCTGCTCTCTCTTGGAAAAGTGACATTTTACCCATTTGCATCTGCTTCACTTTTGAAAGCCTTTAACATAGACTCGGGACTCAGGGAGAACAGCTCCCACTCAAGAAAAGTCACGAATACACGAACGCTGGGGGAACTAAGGGAACTACGCGTGCTAATCTTAACTCCAATGCTGCCAAACGAGACTCCATAACTGGAGTCTTCTGGAAAGAAGTGATATAAAACATCTTTCTTACAAGCCTCAAGGAAAGCACTGCTAACTTCAGAGATGTGAATAACCCCACGTCCTTTTTAAGGAAGAGTGCAATAAAATTAGGAACAGTATTATACAAAAAAGAGGCTTTTTATCCTTGTCATCACATTCTCTAGCTCAGCCCAGCCAGTCTCCTGTATTCTTGCCTCTGTAACACAGAAGTTGTAGCTCCTGCACAGTCTGAGCCAAGTCTCACATAACTCTCCTTTGCAAACACAAACGGGGGGGGGAAATCTCAAACTTGGCCTACGTATTTACAAAATACCTGGCTTAATGTCACAGAGTTACAATGATACTGCCAGATGCATGTAGTACCTTTGTCCTCTGTGCCAGGTACGTTTTCTTTCACTCCCTTCCGTGAAGGAGAAAGTGTCCTGCTTAATAAATTGGGCTGCACCAAGGACAATGGAATCCACATCCTGTCTCAAACCTTGCCTCCAACATCTTAAAACTCTACCATTTGGAACTCGATGTTCCTGCTGAAAGGAAGCCAACATTTGCCATTTATGACGGGATTTTGTAAAATTAAAGACTTCACCCCGACTAAAAACAATCCTCATTTTTTAATTGTTTCCTAAGGTGTCAAGTAAAACTATTTTAGGGATTGCTGGAAAGATACTGGCTCACATCTGTCACGTTTCAACAGTTTTGAAGAGAAAAGGAAATATTAACATAACACATTTTGTCACATTAGATAATGTCATAACTAAACAATTTAGAACTTGCAAACAGAACACTCGTACTGCATACGTCTTCGCCAGTCTTTTCAGAAGTAATGAGCCTCAGCTGTGAAAGGGTCTTACTTCATAAGGTATGTAATAAATCATTATCGGAGTGAACCCAGCTCCCATGTTGTTCGTTTTTGACTGCAATTATTAACACCTCGTGGGATTTCACACAAACGTTTAGGCTAAGAAAATAGTTAAGTGTATTTTTATTCACATGAAGTTATTACACACTATTAATGTTTCTTCTAGCCACTTGTGAACTTTAGCGTCCTTTTTGATCAGAGCAGAAGTTGCGAGTAACACACTCGGTGGGAAAACATGAGAGCAATTCTGCCCCTTCGTACTAGGCAATTTAGCCTTGTAAAGCCTGGCTTTGCAGAAGGAGTTCTGTTTTTGAGGGGGGAGTAAAACAGCAGGCTCTAATAAGCAGTTAATTATCGTAGCAGAAGGTAAGCAGATTTTAGATCTGGACGGTGAGGTTCCAAAACAGCTTTGAAAAGTCAAACCTATTTCTGGCACCCTGAAGCTGTACGTCAGAGCCTTTCAGGGCTGAGCAACGTGCCTACATATAATTCTGCAGAAGAGCAAGTACTCACGTGCCCTTGATCGTCCAGCTCATTATTGGTAAGCTTCAGTTTGTCGAAGCTGATGACTTGTCTCATCCACGTCTCCCCGGAGGCGGGTGAATCGGGGTGAATATAAACACGAGGCGGTACTGGGGAGTCAGCATTACCAGCCACCATCCACTTCGAGCTATGATAAACATACCTATAAAAAGAAAGCAAATACCTGTAACCACAAAACACGAAATAATTTATCAGACCCACTCAGTATGACTAAATCAGGGCCCATACACACAGCAAGAACCCACCAATCAACAAAACATGAAAGGAGACTAAATAAAAGGGGTTTTTTTTAGTTTCAAAACATAGTTCTGGTATCTGCAAAAGTAAGGTTAAACGCCATGCTCTCATCTGACCTTGGTCTTCTTAAAATCAGTAATAGCCCTAACACTAGGCTCCACACTGAGCTTTAAGCTTCTGTCAGCCCACTGATTGCTACAGCTCCGCTCTGAACAGGCATCAGCAAACAAGGAAGAATCTAGTCCTTCATTTATCAAATACAGTATTAAGTCCATATTTGGAAGATTTAACAGGTTGAGCCTAATACAAGAGTCTATAAATAAAGCTATTGAAAGGAAAGAACTTTATGACTGGGAAAAATAATGAAACTATGTCAAACTATGTTCTTGTTGTTTCTGCAAGATCTTGTTGATTTTCTTGAATAGTATCGCAGAAAGGCTTAAAAAAGAAAAAAAACACAGCCCATATTTCATTTGATAGGCCAATGCTGACAAAGTCATTTTCTAACAAAAATAATGTCTGCTTTGGTAGAGAACTTGTTTTAGAGGCTGACGCTTCAAAGGGCAATTTAAAAAGCACTAATTAAAAGCTTCAAGGTATTTTGTTCAAGTACAGTAAAATTCCAGTAATTCAGCTGTATTTAATAAAGACAAGAAAGCCTTTATCAAAACATTTGTTTGTACAGTTCAATTCCTTATTAGAAAGGGACAAACAGCATAAATGGAAATTAAAACAAACTGATCCAATACATGCATCGCTCCATACAATATGTATCAAACTGGAAAATTAAGATCTAGAAGGGTGGTGAAACTCTCTCCTGGAGACAAATTCTCAACCCCAGATCATACAGTCAACAGTTGTAACAGTTTTCATCTATTGAGTATTTGTTGCTCTATACTGAACACACGCTTCCCCTACAAAAGTAAATAAAGTCATAAATACAGATGAAATATTCTGAGCAACAGCTTAAGGTTTCACGTATTTACAAGGTCCAATTTTGCTAGAAATCTAGACCTAGATGTTAGTTTCTTCATTTCCATTTAGTTTTGCTGTCTGCTCTGACAGCTGAAGCGTAGGCTCCACGTGACTGCTGCTGTTTCTTCCAAAAGTAAAGATCTGCGAGACAGTCTGTAAAGCCACATCAGCAGTCAAAGTTAAAATAGCAGTCAATATAATCACAGACCGCACAGCAAAGAATGAAAAGCAGCGTCAAGTCAAACACTTAAAACGTTAATATTTAGCGGGAAGATTCAGCATGTTTTCGTAATACGTAGTTACAGAAATTTAACTTTGCCAACTGAGAAAATACTGCCCCTCACACAATTTTCGTTAGGTTACTTCAGTTAGCTGGGCAGCATGTATCACACTGGCAGGCACTGCAGCTCAGTAGGACTGTATTTATTTTAAATACAATGAGGTTTAAACAACTCATATTCGAAATAATTTCTTTTAGTTTTTAATACAGAAATCTTTATTAATTTGGGAATAATTACCTCGCTTTTTCTATGAATTAAGGAATTGATCAGACCTTCTAGGAATTATAAGCTAAGTAAATGCAGCACATATGCACCACAAAGCAAGAAAAGGGCTTTCTTTTGAGCTGCAGTGGACTGGTGCAGAGAAAAAAAGCAATTTTTCTCTACGTTACAGCCAGAAAAGCCTCTCCTAGCTGTATGTACCAGACATCCTCAGCACCAGCATCTGCACCTTGTTGAAAAACACAAAATCTCAAATCGTCCCAAGGAATGCCTTGCCCACCGCACGAGAACAGGACAAAATCGCAGTCGATGAGGTAGGGGCACGGAAAAAAACACAGGGCAGTGTTTGCTTAGGAAACCAGGCAGCATTCCTGCAGAGCCAAACTTTTTCGTCTGGGTCTGAAATGTTCCCAGTTCCACAACTGAATCTGCGGCGGTTTTCCCTGCATTACGCTAAGTATAGGGTTGAAACAATCAAACCAGCAGTTGGTGGGGACCTGATGCTGCCCACGCTGAACTGCTTGGCCAGGGTCCTCCCGGCCACCGCGGAGCAGGGGATCGCATCTGTCCAGCGAGACCTACAAAACACCTACACCTCGCACCAGCAGCTGCTGCGGGCCCGATCCTGCACACGCTTCCACAAGGACCACTGGCTCCAGCAGAGCCCAGCCAGCTCCCTCGAAACACGACTGCCCTCGCCGCAGTGAGAGTTTCAGCGCCGAACTCCTACTCTTCAGTGTTCGAAGAACGACTACCTTTGTTCCTCACGTCACTCTTCAGACTATAAGGCCGTCAATTCTTTAAAAAACGGTAATGAGAAACATTACCCGTTGTGAATCCAAGCAGCCAAATATCCGAGTGATAAACAGCTTTTAAATTAAATGATATAATCAATTTGAAGCATGACCAAGAAAGCTTATATGCCACTAAATCAGATATCAGTACTATTAATGCTATTAATGTTAACGCCATTTAGCACTAGAAAAATTTGCATTCTCATATTTATTTGTTAATAGGAAATAATTCCCACCGACGTGATGAGGAACAAAATACGATAACATTTCCTGACCGCACCAGAACCGCACTCTCTGAAAGCCAAAGCCTGAGCATCTGCCCACAGCACAGACGTAACATGAGGCAAACATACAAAGAGCTTCAACAAGAATTTCAGTTGGTTTTGCGTATTTGGCACAGTTATGATTTTTTTTTAAAATGCACCGGGATGAATGCAGGAACCTGAAGGAGAGTTAAACACGACCTTCTGCTAATTTATATAGTGTTAATGTTTTCTTCCCGTAGCCAAGCTCCCTGTGGCTCGCATCGTATGATCTTTTGCCTTAAAGTCACCATACCTGTATCTTTTGTTATCCACTGGCACAATATCCATGGCGATATAATACTGCTGGTGTGGGTCTAAACCTGAGATCTTCACTCTCATTGCGGGAAACATCCGCCTGAACATGGGAAGAGAGAGGTCATTTTTAATACGAAACAGACTCGGGGATGGTCATTTAGGAAAAGTAACCGGTTGGTGGGATTTTTCTCGTTCTTCCTTTTAGCCTGCGGAGTCCTTTCGGACGATTACCGTTACAGAGCCATGAAACGGCCCGTTCGACATGTCAAAACAGATTTCGAAAGCGCGCTGAACTCGAACAATGCTCCGTATGTTCGGGGGTACGCTCTGGGAGCACAGCTATTACCACATCATTTCAGCTTTATTGTTAGACAGTAAATCACTCGGGGGTCCCGAGGCTCGACTTCGGCAGCACACGCGTTTCAAGCCCCGTTGGAGATCACCGGCTGGAAACGCGTCCCCGGGGCTGTGCGACCAACCACCTCCACCCCGGAGGACCCTTACGCCGGCGGGGGTGCGGACCCGCCGCCGCGGCTTCCAACCCGACGGCAGCGGGCGGCGTTACCGGCTCTGGCGGCAGCGAGCGGGGCAGCGGAACCCGCGGCGGGGCGGCCCGGACACCCCACCCCCCCCCCGCCGGGACGCCCGGCTG
>Ga0065711_1030481_pt1 | contig 32365 bp, 18 predicted proteins | sample Hoacrofraction12_FD_59098 | JGI IMG/M metagenome (GOLD analysis project Ga0065711, IMG submission 59098) | Hoatzin crop microbial communities from Cojedes, Venezuela - Epithelial fraction 12 v2 (version 2) | ecosystem: Host-associated > Birds > Digestive system > Esophagus > Crop | place...
CCCCTGCCCTCCCCTCCCCTTGATGTAAATAGGAAGGAAACCATATCCTAAAAATTACTTCTTTTGCCTCTGGGCATAGTCACCCAGGTGGAGAAATGGCACCTGCTCTTCTTTAAGTCGTTTATCAGTTCTCGGGGAAAAAAATCTCTGGAGAGCACATCGCTATCTGTAGAGAAGAGGTCAGTACCACTCTATTTCTGTCTTTGGTATCTCTGCATAACTTTGTGGTTGATGCTGCAATCAGAATTACCAACACTCATGCACAATGATGCATCTAAGTCTGTTGCAATTAGCTATTTCTCGCTCTGACACTGACCTTCTGGAACTAGACCTCCCTGCTCCTTGGTTTATCCAGCCGTGAAATGAGGGTAAGGATACTGACCTCTCTCATAAACCACTTTGAGATTTACTGCTGAAAAGCACCACCTACAAACTAGGTAGAATATTTAATACCTCATAGCATATGGAAGAGGAGCACAAACTCCACTGGCTTGTCAGCTCTCACTGAGAGGCACACTCTTGTGACATTCACTTTTGTCTGAACTTGACTCAATGTGGCCAGTTTACATGAGACTCCACTGACCACCGGACAGTTTATATTTGTTAAATTTTACTTAGCCTTTAAGGCATGTCTTATCTCCTGAATGAGGAACTACCCCTGGGGGGCAAATGTAAATCGTTTCTTTGATGAGGGTGCAAGACATAATGACAGTAACAGAAGTTAGTTACAGGAATGGGTGGGAAAAATGAGTATTCTTCTGTGGCAAGGTTCAACACAAAAGAATCATTCATTTGGTCTAATTTGGTGGATCGAATACTAGCAGGACAATGCATGAGGGCAGGCAGCAATGCCTCTTGCACATTGTCAGGAGCAACAGAAGCTGCCAGTACCATGTCATGCACATGAAAAAAGCTGGCCCTGGTGCAGAACACCTGCTGATAAAACTACACCAGCCATCCAGATGGTCATCCAGCCACGTCCTCCTGAAGGTATCTATTCCCGGTGTCTAGCTGAATGGCAGTATCCCTTGGGCGTTTAGCGGCATCTCCTGAAGTTATACCAGTCAGTGGCAGATGTTGCCTCTCTTCCCTGTCTTCAACACTTAGCATTTGCCTGATGGAGGCAAAATGCTTAGCAAGTAAGTTTATTGCATTCTTCATTAAGACTTTCAATATAAAGAAAATTAAACCTGACTAGAAACCTAATGAACTATTTTCGAATTTGAAGAAATGGTGTGACCTATCAAGGGACTTAGTCCAAGAAGTTTTGTGTCTTAATCTGATACTAAGGACAAGAAGGACTTTGGGGATACCAGCTTCTCTTGGGTATCTTGCCCACCATTGAAACTGCATGGCTATAATATCAACCATACCAGAGAAACAGAGGAACAAAAGATACCTGGGGGACTATAGTGCTCGGGATGAGAACCTCTGCTAGCCACCACTGTCACTATGGAGTAATTAGGTTTTCTGCAAATCCTAGTAGGACTCTTACATCTCCAGCTCCTTTTGGTTCATCTTGCTTAAACACTGAGTGCTGGGTGACTGGGGACTCCAGTGTAGGTGGGGTAATACTGAGAAACAGGGAAAAAAAGGGGAAGCTGCCAGCACTTTGGCTAGCATTCTTGGAGTGAGAAGTAATGTCTCTTCCCTGGAACATTTTAACCAATGTAAATATATCAATAATATCCACATTCTAAATAGGCTTCTTCATGATTGAGGATGAATCAGAGCATACAGCTACCTTGCTTTGTGCTCAGGTGTGGTGTGAAAATGAAGTAGAATGTGCCGTCAAGTCATAATAATACACTTCTTTTATGGACCTCATTTCATTTCCAACATTTCAAAGCCTTGCCAGTATTAATTAATTAAGAGCTTGCAACCGCCCTTTGAATTGGGCAAGGACTACTATATCATTATATCAGTTGGTAAACGTGGAGACCCTGAAGGCTAGATTGAGACTGCCTGCTTTAGGCACTCAATTTATTTGTTGCAACATCTAAAAAAAAAAAAAAGCTTGGCTCCAGCAGAGCGATCAGATCACTTAAGGCAGGCACCTACGCAAACTATACAAGCAACGCAGAGATGGATGCCTCTGAAGTAACACCCAAGCAATGCTCATACATTTCTCCATGAACTGAATGGTGAGCTGCGGGGCCTTCATGGGATGATTTAGTGCGGCTGCACACAGCCACTCAGGCTTAGGCACTAGGAAATATTATTCTCAGGAGCGTGGCTGGGTAAGTGCTTAATTCAAAGGCTCAACTGTGTGCAATCCTGCTTACGTGGGAATCAAAATGCAAATTCCTCTCTGAAGGGCAAGCACCTGTGTTGTGGGGTAAGTGGAAGGAGGAAGAACAAGATATTAATGGCTTGAGCACTTTACCAGAAAACAGAAAATAGCGTTTCCACTTGTCCAGACTATACAAGACTACAGGTAAGGCTGGAGAGGAGGCGTTGCCTCCTCCTGCTGAAGGTCAACATCTCATCAACCAGAAAAGTAAAATGCAGAAGCTAGAGAGTTTCAGTCCAGTGGAATGAGAGGACTTTTCTTGTAAATCTGCTATTTCGGAGCTCTATCAGACAATTAGCATGAAATGAGTTAGGCCACGGAACACGCATTCCCTCTTGCCGCAAGCTTAACTGGCACTTAAGAATGCCTGGGTGTTTCCACAATGCCAGACTGACTTGTCCCTATCCTGCATCCTGGTATCCAAGTCCTCTATATCCTGCACTTACTGGCCATTAGGCTGCCATTTGTTCCACCCAGGAGGAAAGCTGGGCATGGCCAAGAAGACTGTGTGCTCCAGGCTCTGCTCCAGACAGTGTGAGCAGGCATCACATAACTTTGGATCTTTATCTGCTGCAATATTGCCATGCTAGGCTGATAGCCTCAAATCCCAGTATCCCTCCTGTCACTTCCCAGACCACACAGGAAGCAGACGGCTGCACAAGAACTCCTATTTTGTGATCTCTATTAGGAAAAAAAACCCAGAAATAACTATAATTGTACTCCAGGGCTGCAGAAGGTGTTGCCCAGTGGAGATCACGATCAAGCGCTGTGCATTGTGGATCAGCCTGTCCACTCCAGATGCTCCCAGATCCCAGCTGTGTCAACACGAACCAGCCTGTAACAAGCAGCCCAGAGACACAGATTCTCTTTCTCTTTTGGCCCACAAAAAGAGTATAAGCATGCCCCAAATTTCGCTTGCTGAGGTGTTCCACACTAGCTCAATGTTACCAAAAACTGGTGGGTTTGGTCAGACCATGACTTAATGAAGTGGGACCTTTTCAACACCTTGGGAGGTACTAGCAGCTCTTCACACATTTGTGAGTCATGATGGACTGCCAGGAGCTGTTGATCACTGAACACATGTGAAACCATATGCTTATGTGCTTAAGTTACCTTAAAGTCAAAACACACTGTCCAGATTTATTTTTACACACTACTTCTCTGGGATGTAGGTACTTCTTGAGATGAAATGGACTGAGCCATTCCCTGGGGCTTAGACACTTCCAGTTCATTCTCATAGGGACTTCACTTGACCCACAGATGGTCTAAATCACATTCACTGACTTCAAACTATGCAGCATCTCAGAAACAGAACCGAGAAAAAGACTCAGGAGTCCTGAACCTGGGAGTGAGCCTGATTTTATTATCATTTTCAACCTGCTAAGGGTTTCTTTGATCTCAGCAAGATTCCTTCCCAGTTAGAAGTAGAGAAGAAGAATTTGGGTTAATGCATCCTTCCCTACCACTCTTTAACATGAGTGGCTCCTATTAGCATTTCAGCAGTTTGTCCTTTTATGCAAGAACTTGCACAGCTGACTTGGCTAAACTTTTAATGGGTTCGCTTCTAGTGTGGGAGGAAATGTTAAGCACTGCTTATTTTTACTTAGAATTACACGCCCAAACACCATAGCTCCATCCAGAGTTCCCAGGCATCTAGCTGCTTCGCTGTCTACCACAGCACACTATATCACAAATACGATCTCCCTTGCCGCCTAAAGTAATGTCATGATGCAGTGTAGGAGCCAAAGAACGCTGGCTTTGCAAAATGCATGCATTGCTTCAGATTGCAATGAATTCATTTAAGAGGCGAGCAGGCAACAGCCATTAATTTCAGCGCAATAGATTTCTCTGCTCTTCTCATTTGACAAGGTGTTGTCTCACCAGATCAAATCAATGAAATTACGACAGATCGCCCAGAGTACAGACGACAGCCAGTATCTGCCTAGCATCTCAGAGAGGCATCCCTTTATCGAATGCCTCCAGTTTCTGTTTGCCACATTGCTACCGTTCTGTCTGTTCTGTTGGAAATAGAAAAGTCAAAGTTTTCCAGTGTACTTGGCTGAGTCAGAAGCTCTTTGGGCAGTCATGCACAGGCGCACGTATTGACTGCCCTGCTAGCAGTAAATTCGGCCCCACCATGCCAAAGGAGATGAGCTACTGTCCTTGGGTGCACTTCTGGAGGCCACGTGTGGGGCGTACACAACTCCACCCTCAGCTGAGGTGGGAAACTTGTTCTGAGTGGTTTTGAGGTTTTGTTAAGAAGCAAAACAGGAAATCTGCATGAATCTGGAGTTTAACTATTTTTTTAACTTGTTGCTCTTCCAGAGTTGTTTTATTTTTTTTAAGGAGAAAATAAATATGAGAATGACAAACATTCTGCAGATGACCACGTCCCAGTTCTGGGATAAGCCCAAGGTTTTATGAGTGCAGACTAGACTTCAGGCAGCAGAGAGAACCTGGAGTAGCCCATGGATTTTTTTCTTTTCTTTTTTAAGCAAACCAACCAACTCCAAGGCTATGTCAACTTTCTTAAGTGCTCCTTGTGCCAAATAATCATAGCTGGCACAGAAAACAATGCTGACTATTGCTCCCTTCCCTGCCTACACTGGAGAAGAGGAAGGCCAAAGATACAGAGCTGAAACAGCAGCTTTGTGCCATCTGGAGAGACTCTGTATCCTCAGCCCGACTGCTTCGGAGTGGAGGAAGAACCACTAAGTTGCTCCTAAAAATCAGTGAAAGAGACAGCAAACATGTCAATGAGGTGAGTAGCATCAGCACAAGCCTGCCTGCCCCACCACACTGACCTCCATACTCTGTACCATTACCATTGCTGAGGGTATCTGGTGCCCTTGCCCCTTTTGCCACCATTATTCCCTGTAGTAATTGTAAAAAGCATAAGAGCTGGTTCTATATTCTTAGCAATGTGGGCACTCCCCAGCCCTAAGAAAGCTATGGTGAAACCATCAAGTTGTCTCAGGAGCCTGGGACCAGGGAAGTCATCACTACTGGCCTTGATGTGGACCCTAAAGGCAAAATCGTCAGCAGAACTGCAAATCACCAAGCTTTGTGGTACATTGCTGATTCACATTCCGTGACACAGCTGAGCAAACTCTACCTAGATGACTCCACAATTCTGTTTCTAGTGCTATTTAATGCTGGGTTTGGGGCAGATTCTGTGATGTGATATGCTGTTGTCATTCACAAACAACCACATCAAGATAAGTGAGTTACTGACAAATATAACACGAATTGGCTAAGCTGTATCTTGCAATTGGGATCAACCAGACAAGTTCCTCATGGTTTTCTCCCAGTTTATTTAAGCTGTCTGCGTGCGCTGCATAAGGCATCGGTAATGATTTTGCTGCTGCTCCAGCATCACTCTGACGTCAGCACTTTTATTTGATTTTCTGTCACTGTTCTTGCAGATTAAATTTCAACCAGTGACCCACAGCTTGATAGCTCGTTAGCAAATCCCTCTGAGTCATCTAGTCTCGCACTTGCTTGACAGTTAACTCCGCATTGCACATACTCCCAAAGCCTCCTGAAATCAGCACTGCCCTGTGTGAAAGCTTGCTTGGACTCAGTGCTGCTGCAAAAGCCTATGGGGATCCATGCCTAGCTGCACGTTTTCAATGACAAATCACTAACGATTCCCATTATGAGTCCTCGGGTCTTTTCCAGTCCGAGGCTGTGTAAAAACTCCTCCATTGACAGTCAAAGCTTTCTTTTCTCACCCTTCCCCTTAGCCCTTGATCCGTATGTAGGGGAATTATTCTGACTTTCTTCTTGGTGAAACCTTAAAACAGGGTGTTCTTACTCCTTTAGTTGTTCAGCATCATTACTGCAATCAGGAAGACTAAGGTAGCTGCGATAATTCTTTTTCAGCTTTCTTTTGCTGTGATACATGAATATAGAACTCTTGGTAGGCAGCGGGAATGGAGAAGCTGCCTCAGATCATGCTTTGGAGGTCAGCATCCCCAGCTCTCACTTTTGCAGTTGGGTTGGGTGGGACATAGGTTGCCCTGAGTGCATTATGATCCCACTCACCAGCATACACCTCGAGTTCAGCTTCTCCTGTGCCCACCTTTGTGCCACATTGACCGGCAGGTTAATAGTGAAGATATAGCCATAGCTTCATTTTACTTCCTCAGTGCATATGAGAAGATCTCTCTCTTTTTACTTAGATTATCAATGCCTTCAAGCAAGAAATTATATGGCGTATGGTCCAGAGCTATAGCACACACTTTTCCACCTAACTCTTCTTAAACTGCCACTTAAACAAGTATCCAGACTGTCTGCTGTCAAAATCTTAACCTACCCTTTTCCTCCAAGCTAAGAAAATTTCTACAAATACTGAAATGAGGCTATTTTCGGCCCCCGGCAAGTACAGCACAGCCACAAGGACTTTGGCATGCCTTCGCTGAAGCCACATATGGGACTTCCCAGCCCCACACCTTCTTCTCGCCTTGACAGAAACTTCGCTCCAGAAGTCAACCTTACCGATTTCAATGGGGAGACGCTTGATTTACGCCAGGCTGAGAGGAGAATCCCGCCATGATTCTTTATTGCCTTTTAAAGCCAAGAGCCCAGCAGAAGCCAATTGTGTCTGACGTGAAGCTGCTGCACATCCAATGTGGAATCTGCACAACTCCATAAACCAGCAGTGGTCTAAATAAAAACTTCAAACAAGACATTCTGGCATTGGCCAGAAAAAGCGAAGATAAATAGCTGGGAGCCGCCAAGCTGCAAAGGAAGAACCGCTTGACTGTTGGACAGAGAGCAAAGTCAGAGGCAGAAATTAGGCAGGGTGCTGGGAGGCTTGTAGCACTCCCAAAAAACAAAGGGGTCACAGCATTTAATTTGATTAATTCATTGCCGGTCCAAAAGACTTTGTACTGAGCCTCAGGCAGTGCAATAAACACACGATCGTTAAGAGAGGAAATAAAAGATTGGTTGGGTGGTAAATACTCCAGCTCCCTCTCCCACTCCAGCTTCTCTCTTGTTTCTCCTCTCCTTGGTCAGCGCAAACATTGGAAGCAATACAGTAAGCAAGCGGTAGCATCAAAACAACAGCAACTAAACTCACTGTATTTGAAATGCCTTGGTCAAAATGCTTTCAAGGAAAGCGTTGACTTGCTTCCCCCATCATTTTTGCTTTCCCTCAACAGTCCATTCCTCTAGGAAACACCATGGGAAGAATGAGCAACAGTCATACTAGCTTGGCCTCCTCTCCCCATGACTGGCAGAAGACTTAGTGGCAAACAAGAAGGACGTTCATCCTAAGGGGGCTGGATAATGCTTTTGGAGGTCATTTCAGTAGTCTTGGTTGCCCTAAGCATCCAGGGGCCCAAACAGCTGTTTTGATGAACGTAATTGTATTTACAGATCGTGGTATCTTGTAAAGCTTCCATGCTAACTTTTACAGGCCAGATGGTAAAAACACACCCCCTGTAACTGCGCAGTGCCTGTCCCTCACCACAGGACACAAAGGGAGGGCACAATCTCCCCGCTGACACTGGGGCTGGAAAACTTTTGCAGCTGCTTGATGCTGTGTAGCTAAGAGCCTGGGGTGTCTGAGGAGGCCAGGACGGAGGCAGAGTGGGAGAAAGGGAGGGTAAGTAATATTCCGTACATCCTCTGTGAGTGAAGTTCATGTCTGGCTCTTCTCCCATCTGCTTAAAGCACTGCCACTGCTCCCACACTGCACTTGCTGAGCATTGCTGCATATCAGTCCTCGCCATGGCTTGGTACAGCTGGAAACTGCTTTTATCCCCTTTTTGCAGACAGACACCGAGGTTTACTGCAATTTAGACACTTTTCTACAGTCACATGAAAAAACTTTGATATGGAAGATGGGTCTCCAAACCCTGGACCACTCACTAGCTTGCCTCTGCATTTGTGCACACACTGTCATAAGACCCCCAGGTACCACTGAGTCAAATGCCACTGCTGAAGAAAACAAGGTGGCTTATATGTGTGTTTGAATTGATATCTGATTAACTGCATTAATCACCTGATTGCCACTTCTCCTCCCTTGTTCCAGCATGTAAAGGTGGATCCATGATTATATATGAATGACTCGGTCCGTATAGACACTCGCATCATGTCTCTAAGCTGGTCAGATGAGAAAATGTCCATCAAATGTAATATTATACCATTGTTTCCCCTATTACTGAACTGATGTGTTCACTGCAGAATAATACATCAACTCTGTGATTCTGGAGATATTAAAAAAAATTATTAATGGAAAATACTATTATAGAAAAATCAGCAAAATTTGATTGATAAGGAATTTAGCTAATCCTATTTGCCTGCGTCATCCATATACATTCAGAAGAACAAATATGCTTACCCCCTACTGAAGTATAGATCCCTTCTCGGTGTAAAACTGTGACTGATTAAGGCTTCATGATAATAGTTCAGAACTGCATATGGTGTTTCTTAAAAAAAACCCCAAACAACACACCCCTCAAACCAAAACAAAACTCATGGTGGCTTTGCCAATGCTTCACCATGTTTGGTTTTGCTTGTAGCAAGTCCTGTTTTAAATCACGTTAATGCATTTGACTTCTGAGAGAGGACGAACCAGAGATTTATTTAGTGCTGTGTGGCAACGGCCCATTCCAGCAGCAAACTGAGCCATGGAGGGGATTTTTGTCAGGAAAGAAATCTTGTCTGGATAACTGACACTCCCCAGCAGAGCACAGTTACTTATACTTGTGTATGTACCGACGTCAGATGAATGCTGTTGATTTGTTTGATTGTCACTTCTCCTCCCTTTCTCCAGCATTCCTCCTACTCTCCCTTTGGAAGGTTTAGTCACCCAACGAAAGACTTTTTCACAGGAACAAAGGCATTTTTAAGATACAGATGTTAGAAAATAACTTTAAATAAATACAACATACAGTTGTGCATTCAGTAAGCATGATTTATGTATGTACTCACGCATGGCACAGACCCTCTTCTCCCTCTCAAGTCATAGGGCCAAACACTATTCACTGTGTGATGCCCAGTCTCCATCTAAAGCTGACAGTGATTCCTTCAGAGCTAAACCCACACCAGACAAACTAGCTGAGGAGAAAAGGTTAGATCAGAAGAAATTCAGCTTGTAGCACTGCTGGATGTTGAGAGGGGAAGGCATGGGCAGGCTTGTAGGTAAGTCAAGCACTAATTTGTAAATCATGCTTGTCATGCTAACTATCCAGTATTTGGAGACTGATGATTACTACCTTCCAAATAGCTGCATATGATTAACTATCTATTCCTGTAAATTTTCTGTGCGTAGTGTCATGCTATATCTGATAAAACCCATGTATTTTATATTGATCTTTGAGCCATGATGCTCAGTATGCAAGCAGGGCAATCTTTGCTTGTATGTATAATTCTAATCTAAAAAAAAGAAAGAGGCAGAAATACTGAGAGCATAAAGTAGCACAGACTACTAGTCTTACTACAAGAAAAGCAGAAATACAGTCCTACACACAGTGACTTTTGACTTCTGCTTTACCCCCAGCTACATCCTGGCCTGCAATGATTGCAACTAGGGCATAATCAGACTGGTATACACACAAATTGCCATCTTATCTATGCACTTCAAAATATTAAATGTGCTTTTCCTCATTTGCCCACCTACGGAAACCGAGAAGAGGAAATCATTCCTGCTTTTTTCCAAGGCACATGCTATGGCATTGAGACTGCTCATCAACAATGCAAGTCTCTTCTTCTGTGTCACAAAAGCGAAGCAGGCAGCCATATGACAAGGAGACGTAGAGTTTGCTATGAGGACCTCTTTAAAATACAGCTCTGCTCTCAGTGTCCCCAGCCCAGTTGTGGCACCAACCTGTGGCCTGTCCCTGGGTCCCTCACCTGGGGCTTTAGTAACTGCTGGAGAGAAGATGAAAGGGTCAGGCACCCAGCTGTGGGCTGTGCCTCAGGCCACCGAGCACCAGAAGAGCCCCAGCAACATTTTCAAATGCATGAGGTGTATCTGTGGCTGTGGAGAGTGGGAAGAAGGACTCAACTGAGTCAATGCTTGGTACACACAGCTTGAAAGTTTGGTTTACGATGTACCCAAGTGACAGGATGAGTGTGTCAAGGTGGGACCTGAAACACCTTCTGCTGTATCCTTGCCTATACGCCAGACTAATGCCACTGGACTAGGCTTCCACACCAGGCAAACAGCAAAGGAGGATTTAATTAATTTTGATTAATCAGTCTTTCTAAATGCAGAAGGGTTAGATGAGCACAAGGAATCTTACAAAAGCAGCAATTTTATAAAAATACAGTAGGAAGCAACAAGTCTTGGGGCGCAGACGGGAAGGGTGGAGGGAACAGTTATGAATTAGTGTTTATGCAAAGAAACTCCAGAACAATGGTGGAGAAGCAGGTAGTGCACTGAAATAATTGTCATATGCATTAACACTGCACATTTAACCCCAAGACGTCATGAGAGACATAGAATAAGCCAAAGCTCAGAAGGTCCCCACTTATGAATGTCCAGTGATAGCCCAAGCTAGTGCAGTACAGGGAACGGACGTTTGCCACGGCCAGCTGAAGTGGCTGGTGGCACTCCCTAAGTGGGACCCTTCACTCCAGTACAGATTTCTTGTGCTAGGACTGCAGTCAGCTCCTCCATAAAGTAAGAGGGACAACTCTTCTCTTCACACCCTGAACCTTCTAGCTTGTAAAATCATACACAGACATTCAGGTTATATGGCAGGACTATTCTCTACCGTATGCATGAGCAATACATAGCACCAGGGAACACTGCTCTTTTCAGAAAAGGTGAAGTGCTGTTACAACACAGATAATAACAAAAATGACAGCAATACAATGGCACCTGCTCCAGCATACTGCACTAAAACAAACTGCAATGCCTGAATGCCAGAGAGCACTAAATGGTTCTCTCATCACTCTTATCACAGATATCTCTACTGAGCGTGGGTGATTTTTGCTCCATATTTCATCTCCAGCAACATACCATGAAGTTGCAAATGCCATTACCGAGCATGCCAAAATGCCCGTGCAGTAAAGATAACACTGAAATTGTGATATAAATCTGTTTTCAGCTTTGATCTGAATATTCAGGATGTCTCCTCTTATCTCTGTTATATATTATTTTCATATTGTGAAAGATGACAAATAAAGAATGGCAAGAGCAATCAGGCTATGGAAATCGCCTCCTGGGACAGAGCTGTATTTTCTCATAGGGCTTTTTTTTCTTTTACCTTTTATTTTTATGATTAGTCAATCACTGTTTAGTGACCTCAGGGAAATGCAAGGTGTACTAGGAGCAAGAAGGTCAAGGTTTTTATGGAAAAGTTTAATCCTTCCTCAGTGGGAACCGGTTAATAGCTATGGCTAGACTCAAGTGCGGACTGCTGTTAGGAGTCCCAGTGAAGGTCAAAGGCAGAGAGGAAAAAAAGGCTGCACTGATATCTTAGACAATCATAAGTGGACAGATGTTCCTAGGCTTTAATGAGCAGTCTTGGCTCCTGGCCTTTCTTGGCAGAGCTGTTTAGTTTTAGTGTTTCTCCTTGTAGTGCAAGGTATGGCTCTGGTTAGCTGGCTTTGCTTAGCTAACTGCTGATGATTTTTCCATCTAAATAATAGCTTGACAGTGAAGAAACCAGATCATAATCCGTGACTTGATGGATTAGGTCATGGGGAATGATATGCAGTTGTAATCATGAAAAGTAAAAATAAATAAAACCAATAATTTTTGTTTAAATGAGAACCATTTTTAAAAGTTTAAACTGTAAATCTGATGGAGCTCCTACTGCAAGTTCTGCTACTACATCTTACGTTTTTATCATCATGGACAATAAACTGAAGGAAAATAACACGAAATGGACATTTTCCTTTACCAAATCTATTTCCCCATCAGCCTGATGGGGATCATGCCCCTACTTTGGAAACTCATTTGGGTTCAGCAGTGCTGAGAATTTTCTCTGGACAATTTACTACGCCTAAGTGAAATAATACATTAAATTGGAAAGTACAGGTTTACGAAACATCTTCTGTTCAGAAAGAAAAAAGGCTACAAATCCAACTGTTAACAAACTCTGAAATCAGTGACTTTCCTTAAAAAACCTGACAACTAGCAATGTTAAAAATTTTAAAGACTTTCAACCCTTGTCTGCTATGACACAACTTCCTTAAGGCAATAGCCACCACAGCACTTGGTGGAGAATAATTTTGTTCTTTGTCAGGCATGTAGCTGCCCTGATACAACCAGTGACTGAATTCAGCCTCTTTTCTGATTTTTTCTGGGTGTCAATATTGGTCTGATATAATACGATATCAGAAACAGGAATGTTTTCATAGGATAAGCTCTCATTTTAGACTTCTTTTCATTACTTGTCCAGATTCTGGTCTCAGTGAAGGAAATGGAAATGTCTAGGTGGCTTAAGCATGAGCAGTCTTTGGATCTCAATCAGTTCTGAGTCAATAAAAAACTTAAGAGCCTTACATTGGCAGGTTATACAAATTCTCTGCTCCCTCTGTGTTCTCAGTTGATTCTGTTTTCATTTTGGAGGCTATGAATTATATTTCTTTCAAGTTCTTTTTCTGCACATTAAGATCTCACCTACCATTGGTTGGTTCAGTGAAGCTCACCTTTTTCCAGAACCAAGTGTGAAATCTGCTTTGTGATAAACATCTGATGGTGCAGAAGCTCTGGGCTTGCACCCAAGCTAAATTCATTTATATTGCAGCAAAACACCTGCCTCTGTCATCACAAAAGCAGCTCCCTATTGTAAAGTACAATTCAGTCTCTCGGACAAGATTCAGATTCCTTCCCCCCTGCTCCCTCCTCTGCAGGAGAGGAACAGATGTCTTTAGCAGCTGAAAGGAGCTTCCTGTCCCTCATCTACCCAGCTTATATTTCCAAGTCATGAGTCCTAAAATTCTTCAGAGTCAATCGGCTAGGGTTTATTATTTCCATGACACCAGTCCCTTCCCACAGCCACTCAATACTCAGGATAATTACTCTACATGACACCTGCTGACTGGAATTGACAGATTTACACTAGGATTTTACCTAGGGTCTCCATATATTCAGCACAGTTATCACCACGATGGGTCTCTCTGGATCAGCAGTCCACCACAGCCGCCGTGGGACACTGCCCTAACTCAGCAGCTTCCCATGCCTCTGGTCTGTACCATCAACAAATGGCTTTTGTATGCTTTGTGGGCCAGAGCAGAGGCTCTCTGCTCAACAGCATGACTGTACTCCCAAAGGCTGGGCAACAACTACCACCCTGCGACATTAGACACCGATAAGAGGGATGCCTACCTTGCTAACAGGTATTATAATTGCTGCTGTTGCAGAACGCAGTGGTGAGACTTTTGGAGGAAGCACAACTAGTTATGAGAGATAGGCAAAGGCAGGAGAAATACTTATAAAAGCGCTGTGTAACAACTCAAGGACTTCTAAAAGTTTTGGCCACCAAAAAGACTTCTAACTTGTGGCCAGCTTTCTCGTCCATCATCCCAAAGTTTGGATACAGAATGGGAGTTAATTACAAAAATCCAGAGTAAATAGTGACGTATAAACATATTTGCTGTAAATAGCAAGTCCCTCTTTGTTCAGCATTAAAATTCAAATGCAGTAAGGTGAAATAAAATAAATCAGAGCTTACCCGAAGAGGCAGAAGAATCGTAAGTACTTCTGTCCTTCCTGTTCATCCGGAACGGTTGAATGTCCTTTTCCCTGTAAGTTCCAAACCCCTCAAAGCTTCTTCTTTTATTTCCACTTACATCGTTGTCCCGCTTCTCACTTGACGAATTCATTTCACCAAACATGTCCAGGGACTCTGACCTTCCATTACTCTCAGTATTACCAGAGTATCTCTTTGTGCAAGAGTCAATGGGGTCATTGCTGGAGTCACTTTTATCTTTACTCTGTGTCCACTGCTGGGCATCAGAAAGTGATAACGTAGACAGCGTATCCACTTCAAAGTTACTCTTTGAGCCTTTGTGTCCGGTTTCACAATGCTGATGCTTCTGCTTCTCCTTGTGCTTGCTTTTCTCACTGAGCAAGGAGAGGTCTTTATCTGAGCCGCTTAGCCTTTCGTTCATCGCGTGGCTGGAGAAGCCAGTGGACTTGGTAGCAAAGAGACCGCTCAGATCTTCGTGTGTCCCCAGTATCCTCTCATCCTTATGCTTGTGCTTATGTTTGTGTTTCCTTTTGTGAAGTCGGCCACTGGAAAGGCTTGTTCCTCCAACCTTTGGAGGAGCCAGAGAGGACTGCATGTCTCCAAGGCCCATTCCCACTGGTGTTTGTAGGTGCACTCCATGTTTTGCTTTATGCTTGGCAGTGGTGGACATCTTCATATGAGAGCTTGCATGGAATTGGGGTGGGGGCACGGTAGGTCTCATAAATGGGGAAGCTGCTCCGAGCGTGTGAGACAGGTACAAAGGAGCTGGATACTGACCATAGTAACCAAGATTCATCATAGGCATTGATGTGTAAGGCATTCCATAGGGTGCATAGTAACTCCCACTGGGAATAGGGTAACCGAACCCTTGTAAAAAAGGCACCTTTGTCATGGTGTCATTGGTTTTGGCAGGTCTACCACGCTTCTTCTTAGACTTCAGGTCAGAGGTCCTGCGAAGATAGAGCAATGGGTCATACTGGATATATGGCACAGGGTAGTAGTGATCAAAATTAATCCTGAAGATGCTGGGATATGGATTTTCATGATAAAATGTGTAACTTCTATGGGAAATCCTGAACACTTGAAACTTATTGATGAGTTCCTCAAGGTCTGCCAGAAACTGGAGGTCATCTCTGTTCTGCAGGCTTTTCCTTTTCCTCTTGTGCTTTGGCTTTTTAATACTTTCATGAGAGAGAAAGTTATCCACAATAAGATGTTTCTGCCGGTGACCATGTCTGTTCTTTGTGCTGGTGTCAGATGGGATAGCCTCTGGATTGTCCAGGGTGCAGAAATCAAAGGAGTATCTCCGGCGGGATTCTGAGCTTTTCTCGGCTTGGTCAGAAGTGCTGTTGTTGTCTGTACCTATCCCACTGTCACTCGGTATGGTTTCCTCACTGTGAGACTCACTCACAGGTGACAGCGTGACTTCTTTCAGAGAACCTATTTCACAGAGGTGGGAAGGTGAATTAGCCATTAACCTGGGTGGAGACAGCTTCCATGTTCCACTGTGCATTCCTTTTTGTGTTTTTGTAGGAAGAGCACTGATAGGTTGAAGATTTGGCATAGTTTTTAACTCTGAAAAATTTGTTTCAGTGCTTGCAGGGCTAAGGTTGCCGTTAGTCCCCACTAACTGTGTCGAAAGTGGATGAATAGCTGCTGGTGACGATGCCACAAGTGACTGCAGGTTGGAAGGCACTGCTGGGTTTTCTGGCTGGCAGGAAACAGGCCTTGAGTGCTTGATGGCTGTCTTAGGTTCTTCTGGCTGAGGCTGCAGCTCTGCTCTTGGCTTTCTGCCCCGTTTTTTACCAATGTAAATTGTCCCCCTCTTGCTGACATTGATCTGCTTCCCTAGTCTGGCATCAATGGTGGCTGGCCCAGCACTAGATGGTGGCTGGACTTTTGCTTTCAGAGCTATGCTGCTGGAGCAGGAGGACAAGATCTGATTGAGAATGTTCTTCCTCTTGAGGGTCTTCATTTTATTAATGGTCTTGATGGTCTTCTTATCCAAGACCCCAAGCTTCCCTACCTTTTTGTGAAACTTGAGCTCACTGATGGACTTGTCCTCTCCCGGGACCATCTGGGCCAACTTGGCCAGATTACGTCTCCTCTTCCTTTTCTTTGTTCCTGGAAATTCGCGATTGATTGGACTCACTGGGCTGGTGGAGGTTCCCTCATGAATCGTTTCAACAGTGAGCAAAGGCTGTTTCTTTGGTCGTCCTCTTTTTTTCTTGACTGGTGTGATCACAGTAAGACTGTCTGTATTGGTATACAGAGGGCTGGATGGTGTGATGGGATAGGCTGAAGGAGGCTCCACCATCAACTTCTCAGATGTTGTCATGGAGGTCTCCCGAAGGATAGATTTAGGTTTGCTGCAGGTCCATCGCCGCTTAGCTGCAAGTTTGGGGTGCTGGACCTCAGATAATTTGCTAGCTGTGGGAAGATCAGTGGGTAGGAGAGTGGACACCACAGGTACAGATTTTCTGAGTCTAGTGGCACTGTTGGGAGAAACTTTATCAACGAGCATGCTGCTGTCAATAGTTACTAAGGGGGACTCATTCTCAATCACTTTGCCTGGCTTTGTGGCTCGAAGATCTTTTTTACTAGCCTCTGGTTGAGAGCTAGTCCTGTTTGCTACTTCACTGCTCATAGCAAGTCCAGAAGGCAGGCTTTTCTCCTGGATAGTTTTCTCCACGGAAGATTTTGTGGATTGCCTTTTTTTCCTTTTGTGGCCAGATGTATCTGATGTTGGAGACTTTATTGGGATAGTAATTCGTACATGACTGGTGTCACTTTCACAACTGCTAGCAGAAGTGGGATTCTGCTTGGAGGGTGATGCATCCAACACACTGTCCATCGAGTAAGACTCCTTTTTCCCTTCCATGCTGTCATGGGATTTGCAGTCAAATGCCTTCTGAGCACTCTTTACCCATTCGATGTCTGCGGTTTGGATGGTTTGACTTATCAAGTCCTTTTTGCCGGACTTCTTCTTTGTACTCCCAATGAGCTGATCAAGGGCCTCCAGCTGCATGCCACCCTCTTGATCACCGAGAGACAAAAGCCCATTGCACTCGGAGGTGCTGCTTGGCTGGGCAGTCACATTGATGTTGTTGGGTGATGGGACTGCACTGCAAATGGCAAGCTCTTTGCTACTGGACGACAGCTGCCCCCAGGTGCTGCTGGCACAAGACTTCTTTGCTTGGGATTTGCTGAAGGAAACTCCTGACTCTGGAGCAGGGACCTTGGTAGCACTAACCGCCTCCCGACTGGGTTCAGTGTTGATGAAGCAACTTTGAGAAGCGGATCCAGTATCTGAGCTCGCTGACCAGTCAAGATGGTGCTGGTTGCTACTTTTCTGCTGGTGTTTTGATTTTAAGGTATCACCGGTGAAGTCCTGTTGGGGGCCTGGATCATAGTGTAGAGCAGAATGTTTTTGTGGCCTGTCATAAACCTGGAAGACAGAAGAAAATAAAAAGGAAAAAAAAATATTTTATCAGTCCATTCATAACCCCTGGTTGCAGCTTGTTATTTGTATGGTGAATGACAACCCTCCACCAAAGTCCCTGTAGGTTTAGAAGCGTTTATAAAGTCTTCTTATACTTAAGCCAAATTTTCATTTAGATTCATGTACTGTAAACAAATTTCATTTTGTTTTCTCAATTTAAAAAGAATGGAAATATTTCTATAAATGCTAAAGTGCTAAGGAAACATTTTCTATTGATTTTTAATTTAAAACACAAGTAAAATATTCCCTTTCAATGGATGAATGGTGCAACTCAACCTCCTGGAGAGAATTTTTTTTTCCTAAAAATAATCCATCACAGATCTTGATGCTCAACAACAGCAGTGAAGCTCATTGTTGCGAACTAGAAAAATGAAAAAAACTACTCGGAAGTTGTAACAAACAAGAGCAAAACCGATGGGTTCACTTCTCTATGGAGCTACAGTCTGCAAAGTTTTACTTGCTTCAGTTTTCACACAGAAGTTATCCCCACAAACTTAGTGCTTAAAATCATATGCATAGAGTCAAGCGTGTGAGGCACACTCGGAGGGTTCAAGATCTGCATTACTCCCTTTCCATTCTAGTAATCTGCTGTTTGCAGTGTTGGTAAGAGATATTTTTAATGTGATTTCTGATCTGACAGCAGCTCTTCAAGCCACAGAGGTTACAGTAAGGGCAAAATTATGCCGCAGACTGTCACAGAGCAAAAGAAAGTCTACCTTTTTCCTTGGTGAGCCTCCTTCTGCTAAAGAAATTACGTTTGTTACAGCTGTAAGCTTTTGAAAAGTTTCTGAAAGAACAAAAAAAGTTGTTTTTTTTTACTTGCAGTAACTGACCTCTTCAAGTCATTTGTTTTCTTTTATTATATCTAAGAGCTTTTATGTCAAGCTCTGGATCAAACTGTACAACTGCTTTTGTACACCTAGTACCGCAAAAAACTGTTCTTAGCAAACTGTCATGACACCATTCCAAATGCCAAGTAAATGATGATAGACTTAAAATAAATGTGTAACCAAGGAAAGAACAATAGAAAACAACTGCTAAGTGTCTCATGTTTCTGCAAACACCCTGTTACAATTAAGTTTCTATCAATCAACAACGTTATGTTAGATTCCTGTTCAGGGCATACGCAACAGAGGATTTGGAGCAAGGAGGCTGTCAGCAGAAGAGGGCTTTGAGCTGGGAAATGCGATGTCCCAGGTTCTGAGCAAGTTCAGAGGGATTTGAAAGGTGCAAAACACGCCCAAGTCCATGGTGCATTATTCAGTGCCCAGTAAAAATATATGTTATTGGCAAACTGACGTTGAGATATTCTTCATGTGCTTATAAAAATGGGCATGTGGCTTTTCTGGAATAAGCAATAACAGTGAAGATGTTCTGCTCCATTGTCTGAGGGTTAGTCAGGGACTTTTAAATTATGTGGATAGTTCAGCTGTCATGCACATGGACCAGCCATGCTCAGGGAAAGCAGAGATTTCCAGGAATTGTGGAGTGAGAAAATGAAAGCACGCAGCTGCGGTGGAGTTGCAGATGTCGCAGGCGAGCGACACCCATTTTTTTTCAGCCTGAGAAAAGAGCCGAAAGCATAAGCAGCCCTCGGGGAATGAATCAGTTCCTCCTCCTTCTCCTCACAGCAGCCTCCCGCGTGTGAGCCACACAGTGCGCAGCGGCCACGGCCCTCGCCGTTGATGCTTTCCTTTGGAAAATGGAACCCCCCTCATCCACATCCTTGGGAGGAGGACAGGGGGGTGGGGTGGGGTGGAGAGAAAATGAGCATCACTGACACTGAAGTCTGATAGCTGGATTTTAATGATTTTTTTCTAAAGTGGTCACAAAGCTCCTGAGCTCCATTTTACCTCAGCTGTTTGGTACTTCTGCCCCTAAGCCACCAGCCTGGGTGTTTGTCTTGAGGAGGGGTGTGGGAGTTTGCCAACCCTAGGTAACATCCCAGCAGGGCTGGAGGTGAGTGCCTTCCACCCAAGCCTCACATGAAACATCATCTTCGTGAAGCACCATGATTTGTGACTTGGAAAAGCCCTGGAAATTATGGGCTGAGGCCTCTCTTGGCAGCCAGGACCTGCAGCGAGGCAGGACCAGGCTGCTTCCGCATAGATCCTGGCCTTACGGCTGCAATCAAAGCACCTTACACTCACATTATTTCCAAAATGCTGAGCTGTGAAGTGAAATGACCTGAAAATTTCCATTTGGAAGAAAAAAAATTAAAAAAACAAAGAGGGTTACAGCAGCTAGCAAAAACATCACATCTTAGCAACACCCTGGTCCCTCCAAGTCCACTGTGCATACAGAGATCTCTAGTTTAAAAAGAGTAATGGTCTCTGATCTATATTTTAAGGCAGTTAATAAGGGCTCGGAACTAAGAGGCCAGCTATACATCAGCAATGAATGCTGATATATCGCTTGGCTCCTCCAGCCTCATTTCCTCGGCCTGCACATTAGAAAATGATGATGCAACTTCCAACATATCCCTAATGATAGCCTTGTCATTACTCCAGCATCACAGGCCACCACAACATCAATCTTACATTTAATGAGAAAGATATGCCTGTGTCATCAAAGGTGCCAACTCTGGAGGCACTGAATCACACGGATAAGCACTCTGATTTCAACAGGTCTTCAAAAAATGACCAGTCTGCAGGATCAGGGGACTGCATTTCCTAAGCAGGATGTCAAAGCTATATATCTGCCCAAGTACATAACAGTCCACTGGGTTTCCTCATGCAACTTCTTCCAGCATAAAATTTACTATTTGCACTCCCTTGCCAGATACATCCCTATCACCCCAAAGTAATTCTTCTGCAGCGTGGCAGCCAGAGACCATTTGGCTGCAGCAGGTTGGGTTTCACTGGCTGCAACGGATACGTGGGAATTGTTTACTTAAAAGCACTGGTAAAGCATTTGAAATAGTGCAGCCAAGTCTGTTTTATTCCCCTTGTATCCATCTGTGTTTCTGTCTGATTTCATCGGTCCTAATGATTAGGCTTTGATTTTCCTTGCTGGGTGAGCACAACGCTAAGAAGCCAGCAAGATCCATCTCAGCTAAGCTAACCCTCCACTGAGCTATCAGAGGACACCAGAACTGTTAGTAGGGTGAGGGCAAACAGGGCTCTTCAGAAACCTTTCACAGGTGCCTTTCACGGAAATGCATTACTTCATTCGTCAGTAAGCATGCAATATACTGCTGCCCCATAGGTCTTGGCAAAGGGCTGTTGAATCGAGTACTTATGGCAGCATGGCCAAGACCGGCATCAGGAATAGTGGGCTTTTTCTTGAAAACAGAAAGATTTACCTTTATTTACTTTTTGGTTTATGAAACCCTAAAAATACTTCAAACTTCAGTGTCTGCCTCTGTTTGCAGTTTGCTCTTTCATTTATCTGCCTCTGTTTGCAGTTTGCTCTTTCATTTAAGGGGATTTTCTTCAGCATCTAGCTATTCCGCATCCGGAGTCTGCTCCCACTTCTTTTGTGAAAGCAGAAGCATAACTTAATCCATGCAATTTTTTCTCAGTTCACCAAACTTGGTTAATATTTCTCTTGATATTCAGTTTACTGGATGTGTTTAGTGCGTAATAATCCCACCTTTCCTTTAAAGAAGGTAAAATACACATAAAGAAGCTAATAGTTTTTGCAACTGCAAAGAAGTTTGAGCAACGTGATCCCACACATGCTAAACCTTAGACTAAAAAAATAAAGTTTGAATCCTCTTATTAGTAGTGCACAGTTTTAACGCCAAACTCAGGGCTTTCAGTCCTCAGCTTTGGCAACGGTGGGAAGACCTGTGAGCAGAGTACATCCCATATACTGGCAACTGAAGAGCACTGGCCAGAGACCAGAGAAGGTGGGACAATTTGTTTACACCTGTCTTGCCAGGCCTGTGCAAACCTGCACCTGCAGATGTTCTTACTCCTCTTTAGAGTTTTATTCTGGCACGCAGCCCTTGCAACTGGGGGGAAGAGAATGCATTAGTCTCATGAGGAGTAGCACCCTACTCTGCAAGAAGTACCCAGCAGCAGAACTGATCCCTCAGGGACACTTTTAATTTTACTAATGGATGTCTCACTCTGCCTCCCCATTCCCTTGCCTGAGCTTTAATCTAAATCCACATGCTGCTTCCAGTCCTAAAGCTAAAAGTGGGAGAGATGTCAGCAACCGAACCAAGAGCCTAGTAAAATAAAAATAATAAGAAAAAAGTCCAAACAGAAGTGAATACAACTACTACTAATAATAACGATAAAATACACAATTAGAGAAAACCATTGCCTGCAAAAAACCTGATTGCTTACAGAGGATGTTACCCCCCTGCTTCAAACGCACCTTTTTGTGGAGGTAACACATATATAGCTTGTCAAGAATCTGGCTTGCAAATCAAAGTTAATACTACAACGCCCCCTCTTTAAATCATTCACAGATCCATCTGTGTAATGGCTCCTCAAGTGTAATTCCCTATTAAGAGGCTTTATCTGGAGAGATAAGCAGCTGGTTCCCATGTCACTAATTGCTGTCTGCTGTGATTTTAAAACATCTGCACCATTGTGCTCTTCATTTTCATATTCTAATCACCCTGAAACTTGAAAAAGGTACATCATTGATTGTTTCTGTGGGTTAATTAGTACACAGTCTCCTTGTAGAGACAATTTAAAGGCAGTCAGAACCTCAATCAGCAAGTTTGTTTTAAAAATTAATAACATTGGGAGCGTCTGTGGGGATTGGCATCCACAGTGACACATCTGAGTGTGCTCTGGGGACATACCATCCTTTGTTATCTTCTTCATAGGCTGGATATAAAGTAAAAAAAACCATAAAGCACAGAAAAAGAGGAAAGACTTTCCGAAATAAATCATGTCACTTAGAGTCAAAGTCTGGGGAAGTGTTTGCTTTTATTTCAGGGCCACCCCTGCCTCTCCAGCAAGAATGAACCTCATCAAAACACAATATAGTACCTCTGTGTGGTCTAGGAACTTCTAAGACATTTTTGATAGCAAATTTGGCATCCGGGAGCTGGCATCTCATTGGAAATGCATGAGTTGAAGCTGTGACTTCTTGGACTTATGTGGACTTCTGCTCTGCTTGCCGCCTAGGTTGGCTAGATGCTGCTTCGCTGGGTGTTGTCTCCAAGCCATGTAGAGAAGGATATTAGCTGAGGCACACCACTCTGCTGTGACAGAGATATTGCACGGAAACTGGACCTTCCTGAGCCAACTCAAAGCAAAGGCAAGCCTGAAATCATACCTGCTTTAACTTAAGCTTTATATTCAAAAGTACTCTAGACAATGGTGATAACAGACTTTGGTGGCTAACAAAAAGTCAGTCTGAGATTTTCAAGACTGAATGAATAAAACTGGTGGCACTAAGGTTAAGTAGAAAATGCAATGGGCACCTGCCGTCTGAAAAATCAGACTCTGTTTTGGTCCTTCGCAAGGAGGTCCTAAAAATTGGAGAAACTCCAGGTGATTTGTTCCTCTCAAAAAAGATTTCTCTTCAGTTTCTTCTTCCTAGGCATGCACAAAAACATGTCACTGGAGAAGAAAACTCTTCAAGAGGAAAAAAACCTGACATTTCTAGCTCCAACACATGAATAAATAATCAGCTCATACTTTTGCTGAAAATTGAGCATTTCCTCTTGTGTCCCAGTGGGACAGCTGCAAACTGCTTACTTGAAGGCTCTAATCAGGACTACAGGTTGGAGATATTTCATGTGTTTTTGTGAGTACACTGAGCCTTGCTGGGGTGGCGTTGCTCTGTAAATAAATGATGCCAAGCCAAGGAGACACCAGGTTCAGGCAATCTTAACTCTGGCCTGATGACCTACATGTTGAGCACTCGTTGAAATGAAATGTGATAAATTTATAGGAGGGGCCCGTGATCATGTCAGGTTAGTTCATAGTAGCAAGTGTCTGAAATGGTTTCAGGAAGTCCTTTAGGTCCTCAGTGACTCTAACCAGGGAGGACGGATCACAAACTGGCATATGACACTTACTGGAAGTGCAAACACCCGTAGTGCCTTCTGAGAAACCCCACTGAACCTGGTTTAGAACTGATGCAGGGGCTTTAAATCCAATTAAAATACTAACGGAAAACATGTCAGCAGGCACTAACATAAAATTCATCACTATCATACCAAACAAGGGGATTTTCCAGATAAGTTTGTCATATTTGTCGCTCCCAGAGTTTACACCTGCTCCAGCTCTCTGAGTCTTCAATAGCACAAAACCCAAACACCCCCACACTCACAGGAGTGAGGAACACTCATTAGGCACCAAAAGAGAGGCAGGAATTAACATGAAGCTGCAGGGAGACTACTTGAGAGCAAGACACAGCACGGGGTAGGAGTGGGTTAATTAAAAAAGCAAAGCATCACCTATTTGTGTCCATTTGCCGAACACAAACGTCACAGACTGCGGTGCAACTCTTGCGCAAATCACGAGGAACCTCACTGAAGCTGCTGAAGGTCCCTCCAGATTCACACTCCCATTGCTATGTAGCTCTGTCTTCCCTGAGATGTTTGTGTGAAGTTCAGGCTTTTGCATTGTAATTGTTTTGAGAATTGCTACGTAAAGCACTTATCCTTAAAGAAAAGACGAAGGAATCCACAGAGATTACTGAAGGGTCCAAAGATGCTCATGTGGCTGCAAACCATGATTTTTAATGCATTCCTGGTAAAGCATCATGGTTTGATTTGCACACTATTTCAATCTTCTGCTGGATTTCAGACATGTCCTTTTTCCACATACAGCGACCGAGGATTTTATTTGGGCAAACTGCAACAATAAGTTGAATTTATGAAGGTAGGATTTGGTGCCGCTGGCCAATCTGTTACTTTCTGGTGGCATAGATCCACCTCTGAACATATACATGTATTTTTTTAATCAAATATTTAAACAACCCTGCTCCTTCCAGGGCTTTGTGTTAAGCACTGAGTCTGGGAAAACTCTAAACAACAGGATTTTTCTGTCATCTCTAAAAAAGAGCCCATCACCACTGACATAACAATGCATTCTAAACATCGTGTTTAAGCATAACACTGTTTGCCACCTCAGTTTAGGCAGCTGGGAGAGAACAGCTGGTCACCAGCTAAGGTGGACCGCAATATGACTCAAATGATTTTGCCCATTCATCTGGTGAGATAACCCTGGTCCAGTCTTTGTGTGGCCTCAAGCCAGTGCAAAGATTTTTAATCAAACATTTCAGCTATTACGCCTGCGAAGCCAGGGCTGGCAGAGCAAGATGCGTTTGCTAAGCTGCTTGCTTTTGTTTGTCCAAAAGCCTTGCTAATGAACTTTACAACAGCAGTGATATCCAGGCTTTATTACTGATATAGAAAGCATACTTTCATCCCCTCTGAAGTGGTATAGATCCAGGGAGCTCAACCTACTCTTCTTGTTGTGTAGCTATGATGTTGCACATCCAGGATTCTACCTCATCCTGCTCTTCCACTTTGCTCTGTAATTTCAAGTTGTAGAGGGCAATGTATATCTGTAGAATGTCTTGTCCAAAATCAAACAGCAGAAGGATCCCAAGACAGACTGGGGCTTGCAGAAATGCGAGCAGTAAGGGGCATTAACCTCTGAAAGGTTTGTGGTGTTGTTCAGGACATTAATGTTTCAGCATGTCCCAGATTAATAAATTGGAAAGAAGGATGTAAGCAGCTGTGCACTGTAAGTTTCTGTTGTAATTTATAAATGCCTGCAGTGCTTAATTTACATTGAAATATTTCTTTTATCCTTCATTTAGCATAGCAGTTGCAGTGCTACCCTGAATACTTCTTTTTTTCCCCAGGTGTGTGGGAAATATAAACGGCTTTTCCATTGAGGCCAGCGAGTCTTTCCACTAGAGTTTAATAATTTGATTATAAATTAAGTCCTTAAATGTCAAGGAGATTCTGAATTCACCTGAAAACAGGCATGTAGAAAAGCTCATAGAAGCTGTGAGCTCCAGTCAGTTAGCTCATCACTCTTTTAGCATGCACTTCATTTAGCAGTTAGTGACCAACAGATTAATTCTTTCAAAGCATCCCGACTGCACCGAAGGTCTAGCATGAAGTGTTGCATGTGCAATAGCACTAGCAAAAAGCCCAGAAATCTGCCAGAACATCTATCTGGTGCAGCTGGGTTAAAGCTGATGAAAAACTGCAGGAAGGTCAACTATCCAGTGTCTTTCTATCTCCCTGCATTAAGATCCAAGGTCTGTACCACGAATTCAGAGAGGGCATTGCCTGTGCCTTCAGCAAATTCACCCTGAAAAGGATTTCAGTGATCTGCAGCAAAATGCGGGAGCTTTGTTCCCTTTGGAAAATCTGCCCGAGCAGGTCACACGTGATGAATTTTCGGCTCCACTGGTTGCGTACTGAAAAGTCACAGCACCCTTTGCAAAGCTAGCAACTGGTGTGGGGCGTACCATCCAGAGGTGGGACATGTTCTGGACTCGATCAGATCAGGATCTGAAGTGGGATTCTCCTTTGTTTTCACCGGTAAAATACTTACCTGCTCATGGAAGGGAATAGGAGCATACTCCTCGTCCCTCACACCTCATGCAGTCCTTCTAACTGTCCAAGATGGCATGTAGTGCAATCTGCCCCATTTGTTAAGGCTACAGGATGAGCGGAGTTTCAGAACCTTTATCTTCCCAGTTTGAGTATAATTTGTGCCTATTTTTCACTACTGTTGGCAGAAAAAAAGTGATCCCTCTCCCCTTTTCCCCAGAACCAGCAGTAACCACATGAGATGATAAGTAGGGAAATTTGTTGCACATGTTGAAGATGCCAAAAGCATGTCAGACATCTCTGTTTCCGGACTAGAGGTGATGCCCCTGTGACACAGTTGTTGAGGATTTTAGTTCTCAGTCAGCTGATTTCACTTTACACCCCTAAGGAAGGCGGGTTTGAAAAAGACACCGCGCACTGCAGCGGGGTGCCTGAGGCATGGACATGTGCTATGAGGTTGCTAATGTCCACCTGCAAGTCCTCTTTCAAGAGAGTAACAGTGGTGATTTTGGGCAGCAGCAAAATCACAAGCTATTCTGGCTAAACCTGAACACTCTTCTATAAGAACTGATTTCACTATCCCCTGGATTTGGCTCCCTGAAGATGCCTTTTCCACCCAGATGCTTTTGCAGGCTCGCCACCACACCCATAGCAAAGGCTTTCCCACTGGCGGAAACACAACCAGGCTTGCAATAATGATTTGGAGCATCAACAACAAAAAAAATAATGACACAAAATATTTCTGTGGCAATGCTAGGTGAGGTGATGATGAGTGACACCACATTTTTTGGGCATCGTTATGCTTTTTCTGAATGACATTTATCTCTGCTTTGATGTTCATCCCTCATCTCTCCTTCCTCCCCTCCCTCCCCAGCTATAGCAAAATCACCTTTACTAATAAACCTCCAGCTCAAATAGCAGGTTTTATTTAGTGTGCTATAAAAACAGTCATTTCTCAGATCATAAAAGGGGCTCAATTGGACTGCATCATTTTGCTGAAGTGAGTTTTCTGGTGGAGCGATTCTCTCTTCTAAGTGCCAGAGTCCCCACTACCAGTATTTATGTACCAAAATAAAATGCAATTTTCTGTATTTTATTAAGTGTGAATCTCTGGCAGAAATCCATTTGGGAGCTGAACCCAAGATTTAATTGTACCTTGATTTTATACTTTCAAGACTTTCTCAACCATTTTCACAACAGCAGCACCCAGCTAACTTTATTAAGGTACAGCAGCATTATTTAAAGCCCCTGACCAAGTCTAGGTTTGGCTTCTACACACATAAATCAACGGCAGCACAGGCCAGAAAAACAGGGTGCAGTCAGCAGTCGTCTAGAAGAGAGGACTGCAAAGCACCCCAAGCACAGCTTTGTGATTAAATGACCTCCCAGACTTCTCTAGCTTCTCACCTAAGAAATCAAGGGTAAAACTGAGCTTATTGAGTCCCCAGCCTTTCACCCATGAGGTTGAACGGGCAGATGGAAAGCCTTTTACTATAAATTCAGGCCTGGGATTAGCTTTCAGAACAGCAAAGCTTGTAGCTCTCCTGGGTCAGAATTCAGCTTATCCTGTGCTGAAGATCTGGAATCAAGAAAACGCCTAAATTCTTGATCCTGTGCAGAAATTCAGTGGTTTCTATGCACATGCTCCCCTTAGGAGTGGAGACATCGAGGCCAGACTGAGCAATGCTGCAGTACTGCCAGCACTTCGGAGCATCGCCGTTTTAATTTCGCTTGTTCTAGTAGCTCATCTAAGTACATTTCTTTGCCCTACAAATGTTGACAAAGCAAAACCATTCCCAACCCTGTTATAGCTTAGTCTTAAGTGCTGACTGTGTGCTGGAGTTGAGTAACTCTATAAAAATACTGATACTGAAGATACAGTCCCATATCCAAGCAGCATGGCACACAGGGTAAAACAGAAGCAGGCAGTACACGTTTCACACACCAAAGTGCATTTGTTCATTGCTAAGGGAGCAGAATTATGCCTCTTCCTTTCCATGATGTGACTTATTCTGAAGGATTGGAATTGAAGATGTTGGCAGAAGGTAAGTGGTTGCAAGAGCTACTTGAGGAGAGAGAGGGAGATCAGCTAAAGTACAGGTGAACTTGGTGTTACAAACGTCTGAGATACACATTGAAGGGACTAAAAATAATTGGGGACAAGAGTGCCACAGAAAGTCCCTCAGTATAGCAGATGTACAGGGTTCATAACTAAAGCTAGAAAAACTGAGATGAGAAACGTGGTCCACACCTTTTGTTGGGAGTATAAATAATCATGAGGACAGCTTATTGTAGCAGTGGATTCTCTATTACTGGAAAATTCTTTTAAATCAAGGCTGGATGTCTTTCTAACCGATGTGCAGTAGTGCACGACAGCTATTGGACTTGTAACAGGAATACATTTAGGCAAGTCATCTGGTATGAGTCATGCAGGAGGTTTGACTAAGTGATCACAATGGCTCTTTCTAGCCTGAAAAATCTGTGACTGTATATCCTCTCTATATCCTCCAGAGTTTTGTCCAATCTGGTGCTAAGCAATTCCAGCAATGCGTCCTCACCCCCTTCCTTTGGGTGGCTATGTCCCAGGGTAATGAATCTCACTGTTCAGAGTCTCTTCTCTTTTTCCTCGGAATCATTTCCATCCCTAGACACACCTCAGTTGTGGATTCATCCCAACAATTCCTCCTCATCCTTGGCACCAAAAAGAATATTTCACATTTTTTAACAATTCATTTTACTTGCCACACTCCCTGCTGCTGTAAAGCAGCGTGTCCCACTGGTACTGCAGAGTTCATTTACTAGGAAGTGCCCTTCCATCTTGACAAGCCTGGTGAGATGTGGTTCCCTCCAGAACAAGGATGGGCAGCATTGCACCACACATGGTTCTGCAAGCATAAGAAATGTCGAATGTTGTTGGCTCAACACACTCAGGCTACCTACGTGACGCATGGGAAGTTACAGTGATTCTTGTTGCCATTCTTCTGCTCTGGCTGAGTGTGCACTTTTGAGAGGCAAATATATGTTGAATATTACTCCAGACTGACTCTATCCTTACCATATAGCCAAGATCTGACCCCAGACTTTCAAGAGGAGGCACCTAGTCTGATATCCAGTCTGGATCTAAGTCTCAGACTTCTGCAAAACAGCATGAAATCAAAACATCCTAGATATGAAGACATGAAGAACCCTTGAGTCAGTTTTAGGCATTGGCTGCTTTCTTTCTTTCTTTTTTCCTTTTTTTTTCTAAATATGAAGAACATATTGATTTGGCCTTTTCTAATTCAAATTTCTCTGCTGTTTTGTATGCTGCATCACAGTCTGGAAACCTGAGCCCAGATGAAAACCTCTGAACTGCTGGAGGTCTCTGCCTCAATCTAAATGTCATGCTCTGTCTTCTGAAGGTTGCTTGGTGTTTTTTTCGGGTGCAGAGGGAGGAAAAAGAAGCAAAAGCTAACTCTCAAGCCACTGTACAAAAAGTTCGCATATGTTGCTATTACTGGTGTAAAGACTATTCAGTGACTGCTTTAAACATACTTAAAATATGAAAAAAATATATATTACATTCTAGGTAAAGTATTTATTTTTTAATCAATAGTTTTTATTTATTTTTGTGCTTTTTCCCCCCTTTGTTCTGTTTTCCACTAGGCAATGCACACCATTCTGCAAAGTCCCCCTTTAAGGATTTCTCTCAAGAGTACATGCATATCTATTTTCTGCAACCAGACAGAGGAACCTTCTCAAATCAGTGCAGATTCATCACCCACCCCGCACACGACCTTATCAGCAGTTGCGATGGGTGGCCCCTGTGGAATATTATGGAAAGGGCAAAGCTGGAAAATGTGCACTTTAAAGTGCCAGAGACTTTAGTTCAGTGTGCTGCACTTGTAGTTTCTGCTGCTGCAGACTACCCAGCTTGTTATGAATATCTGAGAATCTGGGCTTTCCCTGACTAGAGGTCATGAGATTTATTATAGTAAATTTTTTTTGCCCTTTTTTTTCCCTTCTGGGGTAGATAATGCATAATCAAGGGTGCCAAATTCCTGCATGTACAATATCTCCAGAGATGCAGAGAGAAGAGAAATAAAGCTTCCTGGCACTGCTTTTCCCACATGTAACATATTTTGCATTTACTCTTAGTGACGAAGGGAATATTTAAAGAGAAGTCAGTGCTGTGCACAAAGGCTAGGCTCCAGTGCAAGAAGTATGATAAAATAATTAACCTGAATTCTTCCTGCCCCATCCAGGGACACATTTAAGCCTGTCAGACTGACAAGGACTCAGGTGGATGGACTGCAGGAGCAGGTGTTAAAAATTAAGTTTTTAGTCTCACCAACACACATATTCCTATCTGGTGGCATCTCCTTGTAAGTATATTCAGAACAGGCAATTGCTTCTATTGGTCTGCATGCTGTTCTCCACCACAAACGTAAAAAAAATACTTCAGTGAGTAAAAACAGTGTGTTTGTGTGTTTATGTGTGGCAGTGAGTATAAATCAATGAATAAACAAATAACAAAAGTTTAATACATGTGTTTTCTATCACAGTCTTCAGAATGACATTTACCACATCATTCATACAAAGCAAAAAAGACCTTGTTGATGTCTAAAGTTTATCTTCAATAAATCTCAAAGCACTTCATGAAAGAAGAAGGAGTCATTGTTCTGCACACTACAGATGGAAATACTAAGGCTCAGTGATTTATCCAAGGTCTTTCCATATTTTTTCACCAGTGTGAGTAGAAGAATTTAGGTTTCCTCACCCTTGATTTTATCAGTGCCAATGAAGGTTCCCATGACCAAACTCCAAAGTCTATGTTCCCAAGGTATCTTACAATCTAGATGAACGTGACTTCAATTAAATAAAGGTCTGGATGAAGTGCAAGCAAACTGATTTTTTCCTATATGAGTCTGTGTGTGTCACCAAAAGTGCCCATGGGTACCACAGATGCAACTGCCCAAGGAGGACAAGCACAGGTCTATGTATCAGAGCAGCAGGTACCCATTCACAGTCAGCCAGCTGGGATTCGGGCTGGTCTCAGACATACAGGGCTATGATTTCTATGCTGCAAACCCACAAGCAAGTGTTTTTTAAGACCTTTAGCTTTGTTATGATATTAAACTGGATTATCCATGCATCTGCGGCTGCAGCACCCCTGCATCACTCCACCTGCCTCTCTGCATGTGTGCATCTCTGTGTGAGTGTGTTAGTGGGCTTTTAATTTTAAAGAAGGGCTTTTTTTCTCATGGAAAGAAAGCCCAGACTGTGGGGAAGTTCCCCAGTCATCCAATCCTGAGGTAATTACATCAGGAAAAGCTATCAGGTCTATCTGCTTCTCGTCAAGAAAAGGACATGGTCGCAGGCAAGAAGTGACCGCCTGTTTTTGCTGCTCAAACTCCCAGCAACCCACAGCAACTTAAATTAGAGCACGTGCAATATAATTAGATTTCCTTCCCTCACAGACTTGTCGTGCTTCTTCTGTCTGCAAAGGAGGAGACACTTCAGACAGAGGCTACAGCTCAGCAGGGCTGTCTGCTTCTTGCTAGGGTTTTGCTTTGAGCGAGATAGGAAAAAGGCTGCGATTAAAGCAAAGCCTTTGTGCTTTCACCTCCTGCCTTCCAGAAACAGAGTTTACAGTTAGGAACAGCAGAAAGTAAATTCTAGGTTTGGAGGTAAAATAAGAAATTCAGATCAGGATACAAATCCAAGTTCTCTCCACATGACTGAGCTGTTGGTTATCAAGGGCGTAGCTTGGAGCAGCCTGGTCAGGTATGAGATCAGGTTTGGAACAACAACTGTTAAAATATTGCAGGAACTGGGCCTCCAGCCCCATCTGCAGAAAAGCTCATCAGTCAGAACGGAGTATTCACAGCGTGCAGCTCTGGCCACTAAAACCTGACCAATACCTGGTTTAGGAGCCTGGGTTCCCTGAAGCCTCCAGAAAGGACATCAGCGCATGTTAAATCACTCCAGTGACTATATAGGACACCTGAGCAGCTAATTCAGGCACTTAAATTAGACATCTAAAGGGAGGCAGGATGAATATAGCCCTGTTTACGTCAGTGTCTTATAATATACACTTAACCCCTTTCCCGCTGCTCCATGTCAGTTTTGAAAGGGCTGAATTGTGCCTTTACAAAAGCCATTTGGAAATGCATCCTGATCAACAAAATGTACAGAGGCCCAACCTGTTCCTGACAAAACTTTCAATATTTCCACATTTTTTTCTTTTATTTTCTTTTTATTTTTCTTTTTTTTTTCCTTTTCTCTTTTTTCTTTTATTTCTTTCTTTTTCTTTTTTCTTTTTCTTTTTCTTTTTCTTTTTCTTTTTCTTTTTCTTTTTCTTTTTCTTTTTCTTTTTCTTTTTCTTTTTCTTTTTCTTTTTCTTTTTCTTTTTCTTTTTCTTTTTCTTTTTCTTT
>Ga0065711_1030482_pt1 | contig 32365 bp, 20 predicted proteins | sample Hoacrofraction12_FD_59098 | JGI IMG/M metagenome (GOLD analysis project Ga0065711, IMG submission 59098) | Hoatzin crop microbial communities from Cojedes, Venezuela - Epithelial fraction 12 v2 (version 2) | ecosystem: Host-associated > Birds > Digestive system > Esophagus > Crop | place...
CTCCTCTGGAGATATTCAAGACCCGCCTGGACAAGGTCCTGTGCAGCCTGCTGTAGGTGACCCTGCTTCGGCAGGAGGGTGGGACTAGATGACCCACAGAGGTCCCTTCCAACCCCTACTATTCTGTGATTCTGTGATTCTGTGATTCTGTGATTAAGAATAGTGCAGGCACTATTCCTTGCAGGTATCTAGTCCCTGACTAATGGCTTCCTACATTTTTGCCTGGTAATAAACATATGGATAGTTAACTATTTCCTCATTCCACCTGACAATTCCAAAGAAATAATTCTGTTGTTTGTTCCCCAGTGTATTATACTGCTTAAATCTTATATTAATTTTGAATGCCCCAGGCAAATGATCAGGTTGCTGACTAAGCTCTGGATTATGTTAACCGAACAGAAGATGGAGGACTACCACATACAATATTAGAAGCTGTTGGATGTGTCAGATAACAGTGTAAAAAGCCAGCAAAAGTTAAAGAAAGCACTATAAAGGGTGGCTGGACTTTACAGATGGCTAAGGGAAAGTCAAGTGAGAAACATGTCCAGACTTTGCAGATTTTGAAGGGGCAGTATTGGGGGCTTTTTGAAGAGTGAAGCCTGGCAAGGAAAACTACCAACACAATCATATGAGTAATATCATGTATAGCTACGATAAAGGTAAAAGTATCAGAAATACAGAATTCAAGTGTAGCAAAATCAAGGTCATTGGGGAGGAAGTAATTAGGAGTGGGTTATTTATTTGGGAGGAAGTTGGAGTGGAGAAAGGATGGTACAAGAGAAAAGAAGGGTCAAAAAAATGGAAAAGAGATAAGAAAAAACCCAAAACATGTTATTGGTGCTGCCTGAGGCTTCCTGCGGGCAGCCCCATGCTTGATCACTGAAGCTAGAGTGGAATAACAAGATAAATCTGCTGTTCTGACCATGTCGCACATGTCAAAAATGCTTCCATAGTCAGGAGGAATGGGCAGAAATTTAACTTAACCGTCTGTCTGGAAAACACCTGGATGAACAGATTGAACATCCTGGTATTATTATGTCAATGCCCGTGCTAGACCTGATGGCATCAGCATCTTCCTAATCACTTATAAACAGCGTATTATATCCTTTACATTTTCACACTAGTTTCTAGGGGAAGCTTAGACCAAATCAACCGCTACTTGGAAACCCTCTAGGAACTGAGCTGAGGAACCATAAAAACAAATGTGAAATTGAAGAATCACTGCTATTTTTTTGTTTTACCGACCTGAAGTAACATTAAGCTCTGACATATTCCCAGATGTTTATTGGCGAGACACAGGAAATGTAACCTTCCAAATTTGCTTAACACAATATCTGTAGAGCCAAACTTTCCAGTGTTCGCTTTCACCAAACTTCACACAGAATAAATACCTACAAATTTGATATAGCATCCCACTTAAAAAAACATTACCAATTTGCAGTACATTCATGTCATTTTAATCTTTTTTTTTAGTGGAGTTGCATTTGCTTGTTTGTTAATGTAACATGATTACCCTGTAACTTGACATTCATAAAACACTTTTTGACAGTTCAACTGCATTTCTTCTAGGCAAGGAGGTGTCTTTACTTATGTGGACAGCTTTGCTTTGGGGAGTTTGCTGCTTAGTGCAGTTGGCACTGAACATTTAGAAGTGTAAATCACAAGATAAAAGACCTGATTTATGCACACCAAGATTCCATTGTTATTTTTTCATGTAGAGCGATCTGACAGCACTACGTACAGTTTAAATTTCCCAGCATCTGTAGTGATAAGACTGTTCCCATTGTTTTCTTTACATATAAGTATCTACCAACAAAGTTTAGTAAAAATGAAGCCAAATTTAAGAGAAGCCAGAACAGTGTTGGTTTAACTTTGTTTTACCTTTTTCTCCACATACTATTTACAATATGATCTCTGATTACATTATGTCGTAGTATATTTTCCGTAGGTCCTTGTCTTACTCGGTACAAAAGTAGTGTTGCTGTATAGATTCATCTTTGTATTGGGTTTGGCTGAGATGGAGTTAATTTTCCCCACAGTAGACCTCATAGGGCTGTGCTTTGTATTGGTGTCTGGAAAGATGTTGATAACACACCCGTGTTTTATCTCTCCAACAATCCCCCCCTACCCAGTAGGCTGGGAGTGGACAAGGTCTTGGGAGGGCAGGTAGCCCGGACAGCTGACCCAAACTGACCAAGGGGATATTCCATACCATACGACATCTGCTCAGCAATAAAAGCTAAGAGAAAGGAGGAGGCGAGAGAAGCGTTTGATATTACGATGTTTGTCTTCTGGAACAACCACTACACATACTGAAGCCCTAATTCCCAGGAAGCAGCTGGACTTCACCTGCTCATGGGAACTATAGAATAAACCTTTTGTTTTCTTTCACTTCTGCACATGGCCTTTATTTTTGTTTTACTAACCTGACTTTATCTTGACCCATGTGGATTTTTTCCATCTTATTTTCTACCCTGCCCTGTCCTGCTGAGGAGGGGAGTGATAGAGCACCTTGGTGGGCACTAGGCATCCAGCCAAGGTCAAGCCACCACAGCCTTTTAATAAAGCAAGCGTCCCAATGGTATTTTTGTCTCTTTTGTTGCAGAAGCTAAAGGTATGATAGCAAACGAGGGAGGAACTGCAGGAGCATGAAGGATGGTTAAAGCCATTCAATATTGTCTAGAAAAGTACCATAGTAATCTTACAGAGTGTCAAGGTTATCCGTTTTTGCCTGACGAGCTAAAATGTTCTTAAAACCTGGGACCTATGCAGCCCGTGTTGGCAATCAATCTCAGATAATACTAGAGGTTGTACTCTTTCTTGCCCCACCAAACAAAGTGGAGATGATGGTATTGCCTCATCTACTTGAGCAAATACATTGTTTGTGAAGTATTTGGTTTGATTTTTTTGAAGTGTCCTTCTCTGGGGCAGCCAGATTTCATTACCCAGGATGTTAATCAATAGGTAAGCATAAAAAATGGTCTGGGCTCAGCAGGAACTTCCTGGGAAAATCTCTTGATCCATCCAAAATTCTCCCCAAGAGTTCTTGTAACAATCTGTCAAATATATAATTGTGAAGGTGGCTGTGTGTTCAAACATCTAGTTTCAAGTTAGTCATCTAGAGACAAGTTTTAACATTCCCCCTGAGTGGTAAATTGAATGAGGTCATTCTGATGAACTATATTTTTAATTGCAACGCACCATAATACTTTGGTTCTCTATGATTTTCTTCCAGACTGGGACATTCTGTCAGATCCCTCAGGATCCAATGTAAAGCCTGGTTCCACTTAAAATTTTCATTAATTACTTCAGCAATACATGAAAGTACACATTCATAAGTGTGTGGAGGGAGAGCAGCAAAACTCTACTTTCTGGCTGAGGTACTAAATAAAATTCATTGAAGACCAGTCCTCACCCCCACCACTGATGTATCCTTTTCAGATAAGGCCTTTCCTCCAGTCCAGCAGACTTCAGTGGATTAAGTGAACTCTGCACAGGTCCACTCTGTCCTAAGAAAAATCTTCTGCTGGTCCGCTCTCTCCTTGGCTATGTGTGCCTTCTCTGCGCCTCTCAGAGCCACCCAGCTTGCAGACTCCACTGACTTCCGCCCGTCTGCACCATTCCCCTGACTGTTCCACCCTGGAGCTTCTTCCACTTGTGTGGGCCCAGGGACTCTCAGAGGATGTCTAGCCTTCCCTCTCTCTTCAGAGGTATGTGTGAAGCAAGGTGTAATATCCAAGATGAAGGAAATAAAGAGCCTGCAAGTAAGCAAACCAGAGTTCTACCAACTTTTATGATGTTAACCACCATAACTTAAAAAAAGAAACTACGTCTAAGAATCATTTTAGGTAAAGGGCCATTCAACCCTCTGGCCTCTTTTCTAGGGTAGTTGTCCCCTTGGGCATTAGGGTCCAGAGAGTGCTCACAGGGTCCAAGAACAAGAAGGGAGTCCTGGCAGCTAGGAGGCAAAGCCCCAGGGGTCTGTCACACAGCACCTGCAGGGAGGCACTGAAATAGTAGGGACCTACTTTGCTCTTCCCTCCTAAGACCTCAGCTGAAGCTGCTGTGTACAGTTTTGGGTAGCTCTATGTCCAGTTTTGGGTAATACAGGTTGCCAAAGTCTCTAGTGAGCTTTTGCTGGCTAGTCTGTAGGTTGAAGGCATTAAGATTTCTTTAAAAAAGAAAAACTATCAGGAGAGAGACATAAATTGTCCTTTGTGACCACCAGAGAGGTGTGACAGGAAGAATGAACTTAATCTACAAAATTACATGATAACAGGGTGAAGAGGAAAACATTGAAACTGTAGGATGGTAGGGGAGTGAACCAGAAAACCTAGGAAGAAGCAGGGAAAGTGCCCTTCAGTGTTTGGGGTAGACCCGTATCTGTCAAGAATGATCTGTTTCCTTCTTCAGTGCATGGGGTTAAGACTAGATGATGTCTTGGACAAGGCCACTTCCAGATCTCCATTTCTATGACTTCTATTAATGAAGCTGTAGGAAGTGATCTCTCTGAAACCGCCAAAAAAAAAAAAAAAAAATGGAGCTGCAGCTGAATATCCATACGTCTCATCACACACACTGAACATACAGTTGTTTTCAGTTGACAACTGCAGCAAATTTTGGGTAAGAATGACATGTGGAATAAAACCCCCTTGATATACAGCATATTTAAGTTTCATTCACCTACAGGATATGCTTATATGAATTTTCATTTCCAACAAGAGATGAAAATGATTGTAATAGCATTCATCTGCCTCAGAGACTGGTGCGCTATTAAGTTTGTATCATGTGCAATTACTGTTACAGCAGGCTGCAGTAGGATAGACAACCGAAAATGGAAGATAACAAATGAACTCCCAGTGGGAATAACAATGTTTCTTTATGAGAACCAGTAAGAACTCATGTTTAACTCACTTCAAAATCATTTATGCATTCATATGTTCATTTATGGTCTTGCAGCTATTGCTTAACCTAACCTTGAATAATCTTGGTAACATGCTTTTTTATTTAATGAAGGTGCATGGAAGAGTGAAGGTTAATGAGGTATCAATATGATTTATCCACTTTAAAAATATTTAGCTCAAACTATTCTTCTTGGGGTGCTTCAGGCTTATCTACTTTTGTGGCACCAAAAATGTCAACAGGTATAGCATACCTGCATAGCATAAAATACAATTACAACGTCAGTGCAATGAACCTATTATTTCTTCAAAAGTAATACATGAAGATGTTATCCTAAAAGATATAAACAGCCCTGAAAATCGTTGCACCATTGCTTCAGAAAGTGTTAATTGCTTTTTGAAATATGGCTCCTCATTAGGAGGTTTTAATTGATTTTGTAATCACTTTCAATTAAAACACCTGTAGAGAAGAATGAATGTTGAACTCCATTTCTTCAGGTAAGTAAGTATCTTTTAGAATTATTTATAAAGCATGTTGCTGTTGGAAGCACTCTGTCCATAGTGGTTCACAGGCCATGACTTCCACTTACAGGGGCGATTCCTCAGACAGTGCAAACTGTTGTAGTATCGGTGACTTCACTGGCATTATGACAGTGTGTAGGGCCCCTGTCCCCTCTGGGTTCTGATGCCTTATAAATCCTGCTAATAGCCAGCCCACATGCAGTGTGCATAATTCAGGATTTTGGGCCCAAGGGTGCACTCAGATCCCAAGTTAACATAATGGTACATAGATACATAGTACATGGCTCTCCGTACTCCTCTGTTATCAAGTGACATTGTCAAAGAAGCCAAGTCACGAAAACAACTACAGGTTGCATCAACCATGGGCACACTTCAGGGGCTCTGCATTCTGAGTGGTGACATCCTAAACCTTCTTCCAGCTCTCAGGGAAGCTCCCATAGTAGCAGGGATGTCTACTTTCCTTACAACCAAAACTGCATCAGTTATATCACCCTACCCGCATTATCTGGGCCAGGATACAAGTCTTCTGACATTCTTTTCCCTAACCTCTGGTAAGCGGCCTTACTGCTTGTTGTCTAATGATTATGAGACCCCAAGCTTTCCACCTTGTACTGAGTGAAGTAAGTATCACCACAAAATTCTCACTCTGTGTGCAGTTATTAAATTTTGTACATATTTCCCTTTTGAAGAACTGACCCAGAGCACTATAGTCCAGAAACTGCAAATGAACTGTCAGTTATGTTACTAAACCTATCAAAACTGAAACTGTCACATGTCATAATTCTAGGAGCCATAGCAAATGTTCCAAGTAGAATTGAGCATAGTGATGAAAATCAATGAATAGAACAAGAAGAAGGGGCATTAAGAGAGTTACCAATTTACAAAGTGAGAATGGTGTATCAAATCCACGTCTGCATGAATTTTGCTTAGATCTCTTGGGGTTAAGTCATCTTTTTTTTCCCATACTTGCTACTTATTCATTTCAGAAAAAATTTGCACTAGATTTGAATCTGTTAATTGCCCTTTGCAATCTCAAATAACACTGAATTTACCTATTATTGCAATAATCTTAGTCCATGTTAGTTCTTGTGTTAGATATTCCCACAACTTTACATCATACAACCAGATTAGAAAAATTGTGTTTGATGACCTCACCTATTTTCCTTTGAAGAGAAAAAAGATGTTCTTTTATTTTGTGTGAATTTCTCATTTTTGAACAACTCATTTAATTGACTGTAGTTCCCATCACAGCCCAAGAAAAGGGGATCTTGATGCCACTACATTTGATTCAAGCTGGCTTTGGAGGATTGATTTCTCTGCTCTAACAGCTAATGCCAGGAATCTTTTTAAACATGCCACCAAGGTGTCTTCTCTGTCAGGTCCCATTCAGACTTATTCCTTTGGCTTCCGGTTTGTCAGAAGTTAAATTTGGCTTGAAGGTTGTTGTAGTTGTCAAACGCAGAAACACTGTTTAGATACTAGATTTCATTTCATGACCTTAGGTCCATTGTTTTGAGTCAACCTAGGAAAGGTCTTACTGCGTCAGATGGTTTGGATCAGTATTCAAAGACTATCATGACTACCATTACAGCAGAAATCTCAGGAATTTAGTAGCTTTCTGAAATAAGCTCAATCAACTTTTCTTGTTTTTCCTTCTAATGTGTTACAAGAGGCGTAATAAAAAATGTATTAAACTATTAATTATCATCTTTGTCATACTTGTCTTAGTATTCATTTATATATGATGATTTTCCTAGTCACCTTCTACCCATTGTTGAATACTTTTAATAACTGGGGAGTCTATCTATTCAGTACAGAAGTGTTTACCCATTCTTCATTGTGCTGTGCTAAATAAACTATTTGGTCACTGTGCTACTGAATTTCAGATGGATTCTTTAAATTTAACCCTAAAAATTATGCATTTTATTGCGTTCCCCATTCCAGTCCTTCTGTATGTTGGCCTCCAAACTTTACCTCACCAACTTCATGTGCTGTGGAGTTTGAATTGTAGATTGATGATACCAAGAATTTAGATCTGAGGGTCACCTTTAGCAATAGTAGCACTGACAGCTATTGGGTTACATTAAGTCAATGAAGTTAATCAGGGCACTTAATGCCATTTTTATTAAATCAAAGTATACAAGAGCAGTTGCTCTGTGAAACAGCTTCAAGACAGTGAAAAGGATAGTACAAACACAACATACCAACGAAATCACTGTTTCAAATTAATACAATTCCTCAAACAGCGTACAACATCTCTGATAAAGGTTTACAAAATCTTGGAACTTTCTGTAACTAGTGCATACATTCTGGCATACAATAAAAAATTGCCTTGGAGTATCCTCATGGTGTTTCAAATTTCATATATACCAAGATTTGTTACAATATTTATTTGAAACTACTCAAAAACTGGGTCATCTTAGCCAGATATCAGATATTGTTATTGATCTCTCGAGTAAAAAGGAATAAAATGTTATTAAATCTTGTATAAGGTGTATGGTTTAAGTTTCTAACAGAAACATAGGATACATAAAAATCTTTTCAGGTAGAATACTATAGGATTACATACAGTTTAGCCAATAAAACATAGGATCAAATATAAGAAAAGGCCAAATACTTAGCTTCCTTCAAAAGGACCTAATGTAGCAATATTTCCTCTTTATGTTTTAGCCCCCCAGACATTATTTTAGCTCTTCTCATCTATATAGAGAAAAATCATAAAGAATGTCAGGTTTTTAACCCTATTTCCAAAGCAAGCATACAAAAATGCTAATGCTAATATTTGTATAGAGAACAAAAGAATTACACAAAAAATTCTTAGAAAATGCACATTGTGGGAAGTTCTCCATAACTTAATATGAAATACTTAACTATGCTCAGCTGTGGATATTTTACCCTGAGTCTTTTTTAGGTTGCAAAAGCAGAAAGAAATCCTGAGGAAACAAAGGTATTCTCAACAGGTTCACCACGTATAATCAGAAAAACTTGTGCATTTAAGAATGAATTTGTAATTACTACTGCTGCTTTTCTGGTAATCTAATAAATGTAAAGAAGTTTCATTCTTTAAAAATAATCCCAGTAGAACACACAAAAGTTAGTAATAACACAGTAAAGCAGCATATTTCATTAGACTGTTTTCCAACATTTTGTTCCATGAGCTAGAGGCGTAGATTGCTTTTGCAGCAACCACTGAAAGAAATTAAATTATATATTTTAAACAGTATTTATATATTTTAAACAGTATTTACCAACAAACTCTCACACACAACCGCTTCCTTTCAAAGGGTAGCAGAGAGCTGTGCAATTTGATTGCTGCCTGCTCTCTATTCTACCAATGTCAAAGATGTTGAAACTCAGATGTAAGAGTGGCTGAATTGACAAAGGCCTTGTATTCTAGAGTTATTCGTAGATTATTATTCTAATTTTAGAATAACTTTAAAGGTAGAATATGCTTGCTCTCTAATCCACAAGAGAGCATGGAAAAACCTTTTAAAAATCTTGGTCAATTTCCTACAAATACAGGACTCGTCTGTGGGAAAAAATTTTCTTGATGTTTGTATCTACAGTCAGCAAGAAGTGTGGGGACTCCATAGCCAGTTTGCATCTTGCCCGTCCTTAATGTTTGGTGGGAATTTAAGCTATCATATGATCACACCTGTATTGCATTTTCATGGAACGCATTCGGTTAACCTTCTCACTCCATAAAGACAATCTTCTGCAGAAGTTTTGTGACTAATTTAGTACCTCTCTCATAGCAGATCTGCATCTTTTCACTTCCTTAATCACTCCCCACAGATTGCTTCTGCAATATCTTGATATTTTGATCATTTTTCTCTCTATTTATTTTCAGATTTTGCTGAAGTAGACCCTAGAACTATTGCAGATACCATTCGCAACAGCCATGAACAGTAAGAGGCAGGTACCCTCTTGCTGTGTGCAGCACGCAACATCTTTCACCTTTACCTAGATTTTTTACATAGCAAAATCATGAATCTCTTGCTATTTGGTATCACCTGTCCTTGGCACTATATTGTTGATTTTCTTTTCCTCTTTCCTGTCAAAGGACCTCAAGCCAGGCAGAGATCTGAGGGAATTTTGCCAGTAATGTTTGATCCAATCCAGACTGAGATCATAAAATGAAGTTTTATAAGAAACCAGACCAGAACCAGAAAAATCTTAAACAGAGAAAACACAGCTCTGCTGTCTGAGAGGTGAGAAAGAGGATTTGTAAACAAGACTCCTGCCTCTCTAAACTATCTTTGCACAGTCCTTCAGTCCTGCCCCAAGTCCAGCAATTTCCTGGAGCTTCCCGAGTTCTAGCAAACTAGAATGTTTTAACAGATGCCTGTGAATTGCTTTTCAGGCCCTTCCTTCCAAGTCCTAGCCTAGCTGCCTAAGTGCTCCCTGTGCTTCACAGGAGTTGTCTCTGTTGAGTCTCTTCACATCAATTGCTCATCCCATCCTGCACTACAGGAACTTTACTCAGTCCTGAATACTCAGGGAAGGTGCAATGACCCTACCTTGAGAAAGCCTCATAAAATCAAGCGCAAACCAGCCATGACAAATCAAATGGAAAATCCCAGCAGCATATCCACCTCTAGTAAAACACAAACACACACCATCTAGTGAAGCAAGCATCATATTGCTGCCCCAGCAGAGAAGTACATCATTAAAATGTGCCCATTTGACTATGCTGAAAAAAAAATCTAATTGCCGTCATCATGGCCAGTTTGTCTTCACATCATCCCGCATCAATGGTTTTCCCTTTGGCCTGGTTTCGGCTGGGATGGAGTTAATTTTCTTCCCAGTAGCTGCTGTGTTTTGGATTTTGTGTGAGAAGAATACTGATAACACAGGTGTTTTCAGTTGTTGCTGTGAAATCAAGGACTTTTTCCAGTTTCTCATATTCAGCTAATGAGCAGGTGTGCAGGAGCTGGGAGGGAGCACAGACAGACAGACAGCCAAGGTGGTCAGTGGAAATAATCTGTACCGTAGACATCATGCTCGGTTCATGCATGGGGGTTGGCCGGGGGGGCAGGAAGCTCTCTGCTCTTCTTCTCATACTAAATCCAAAACACAGCAGCTACTGGGAGGACAATTAACTCTATCCCAGCCAAAACCAGGACACTTGTTAATTCAACTACCTATGAACTGAGTGACCTCGCATCAACAATTCTTATGCTCAATTTGTTCCCAGTGAACATCTGATTAGCAATGGTTTTAATGTTGTGTTTAGGTTTGAAAGGTACCTAAGAAAACCAATCAGTTCTGAAGTATAAAACCAGCATTTTGAATTTCATTTCATTATTCCCCCTCTCTGTTGTTCCTCTTCCTAGTTTGTTTTAGATACATGTCATTAGCGTTCATTTGGCACTGGTCAGAGTAAGACGTTAGGGAACATAAAACCATTACAATAATGATTGACTGATTATTTCATTTTGCTGCATAAATCTTCACTGTGTTTCAAGAAGATGTGCACACTGTCGTATTTCCACTCATAGGTTCTATTTTAATAAGAATGTTTGAACATTGAAAGATTTCTTTATGAAATACAGATTGGCCAATGTAGCTGCAAATCACTCCAAACCTTAATGTGTTTTACATAATTTAGAAAATAAGAAATCACACTTTCTCTATTTAAACAACAATAATTAATCTTTGGCTTCCTGCAGGATTTGAAAATTATGTAGTAGAAGGGGCAGACGTCAGCCCTTAATGTTTTTATCCCCCAGTGGGATGGGGAAGAGAATCGGAAGGATAGAAGTGACAAAACTCGTGGGTTGAGATAAGGAATGATTTAATAGGTAAAGCAAGAGCTGTGCATGCAAGCGAAGCAAACCAAGGAATTCACCCGCTGCTTCCCATCAGCAGGCAGGTGTTCAGCCATCTCCAGGAAAGTAGGGCTCCATCACATGTTAACAGTTACTTGGGAAGATCAATGCCTTAACCCTGAACGTCCCTCCTTCCTCCTTCTTCCCTCAGCTTTGATTGCTGAGTGTGATGTCACATGTTTGGAATTTCCCTTTGGTCAGCTAGGGTCAGCCGTCTCGGCTGTGTCCCCCTCCAACTTCTTGCCCACCCCTGGCCTACTCGCTGGTGCGGTAGTGTGAGAAACAGAAAAGACCTCAATTCTGTGTAAGTTCTGCTCAGCAATAACTAAAACATGGTTATGTTATCAATATCGTTTTCATCACAAGTCCAGAATGTCACACCATACAAGCTACTATGAAGAAAATTAACTCCATCCGAGCCAAAAAACATACATTGTTAAAATACACAGAATTACTAACAGGCTTTAAGGTAAGCATGATTTTACCTGCTTTGCTAAGACATTTTAAGTGAGGACTTTTCCCATTTTTCTCTCAGCTGTAGTTTAATAAGCAATATGTTGCAAGGTATTTGCATACAAAAACCTTTTGTTTTAAGCAGCACAGGGACACACAGTCAGCTGAGTTGCATCTATGTCATCATGGTTGGAAGATATGGTAAGCGAAGTCTTCTACTATGGGTTCTATCAAAACAGCATATCAGGCTCAAAAGTATGGTGTGATTTACAGTAAATACATACACATACATCTATCTATACCAAGTCACCTGATGTATTTGTACATCTCTGTGATGCTCTTCAATAAAAAATCTTCTAAAATCTTCAGAAGTATGCTCTGTTGAAAGCAGAACTCAGGTTCTGAATGTTCCTAATGTTTTACATGACCACAAAACTGTCTGTTTAAATGAAACATGAAGAAACCTTCACAGCAGGAGGTGGCTGAGAAATACTGATGTATTCATGTGACATTTTCAGATACGTTGCCTGGGGTTACATTCAAATAGTTCCCACATAATTGTATTGAATGCTTGCTCCTGTGTGACAAAACAGAGATAACATTCTAAATGCAAATAATTATGTTTCTATTATCTTCTGCTTTCAAGTGAGAATGTAAGAGCAAGGCTCATAATGATGCTGCAAATCAATGGAAAATGCAAGAAAATCTTTACACCAGAAACTAAAAATCAATGTAAAGTAATTCATAACACAGCTTTTTGCCCATAAAATTGTTGAAAAGTCAGATGAATAAAGGAAGAGCAGGAGTTTGACTGTCTCTTAAAACAATAGGTGGAATAAGCTTGTCTTATTTCCTTCTATGATAGCTATAGCATTAAGCTTTTAATGTAGAAGTATTCAAGATTCACTGATACTTTTCTTGGTACTGTCTGCTTATATATCCTGGAATCTGATTAATACTTTGAGATTTGGAGCCACATCTCTGATACCTGTTTTCAACCATATTTGATGCAAGTCTTTTACATTTAGTGTCTTCAGTTTGCTCCATCCTTAGGCAATAGTTTGTATCAGTGTCAATTTCAAGGAAATTTCTGTCTACATGTATTTGTACAAGATTAGGCATAACCTAATACATAGGTAGTAGGTTACACAGGCTTACATGGCATAAGATATAGTGTGTCTCATAACAGCATGTCATCCTAGTTGCTCTAAGTTTGCGTTTCCTTTGCCAGCTACTTCTTATGTATTTCTCAGTACTTGCATATGGAAAACTAAGCCTCTTTAAAGGCACCAAGGAACAAAGCAAGAATCTGGGTGTTCAGCTGTTCCCCAGGCCCCTTCTGAGATGCATATCTCTGCAAACTTTGTTTTCTTTAGAAGTGGAAATGTATCCCAACAATGCCATAGTCTCTAAAAGTATTAAAATAAAATTTAATCTTCACTAATGAGGGATACATCATTTCCCATTAGTAAGAAACATGATGGTGTTGGATAATATTGTAAGAAATCAAAAACAATTAGCACTGTTGAGCTGTTATTTGATGTTTGCCTCAGCTGAGCAAAGAAAAATAAAAAAAGAACCCAGACAGTTTATAAATTTGATATAGGTGAACACAGAAAGAATTCAAAAGCCCACTAGAAGTTGTTAAAGATGTTCTGGAAATTTTAGTGTATGTTGTCTAAAACTGTTCTACTGGGAGCTGTGGAGTCGTAAGTAAAGGTCCAAACACATCAATACCAGACTGAAGGATACCCATTGGCTCATGGTACATGATAGAAAAGGAACGATGACTGTGTATACACCTTTGAAAAATTAATAAATAGACAAAGTTTGATAAAACACAATTACTGCAGACAAAAAATTAAACTTGTGGTTTGAGTCCCTGAGTATCCGATGTGCTAGCATCTCCAATGAGATCAACGAGTGAATGGAATTGTGAATTTTTACACTGTATTTATATTGGTATTAATCTTATGTGAGGGTTTCTCTGGTTGCTGGTGAGAGATAAGAAAGCATTGCTCTGCTTCCCTCTGAAACACACGTGATTATGAGAATTAGAGGTATGCCGTAAGGTGGCACAAGGTGGTATTATGAAGTCTGGTCTTGTATCTCCTGCATGCTCAAGACTAATCCATCCACTAGGGGATAGGGAATGGCAGGGAATTTTCCACACAGTTTAAGACCTATGAAACCTGCTTCTGGGAGTGTTAAGGGAGTCTGTTCCTTAGGAGTAAGTGGGAATCACTATTGCAGGGTCCAGAAATGTCCAAGATTTCTCCTGACTCTCTCCCAACAATAGTTGCCACCTGCCTGTGGACCTGTGGCTCCACTGACGTTTGATGTGGGTGGGCAAGCCTGTGGAGTACCTGTCCTGTGGAGCACCTGTCCTGTGGAGCTTTCTGGATTGCAGGCCTCAAGGTGACAGTCATCTGTGGGACAAGTGGGCTCTGCAGTCTCTGTCAATACCACTTTCTTCTCTTCCATCTGTGAAATGAACCCGTGACTCTTGCCGCTAAACGCTGCTGGCTGGTTTCTAGTAGCAGTCTGGTATGAGGGAGAAACATTGAGCTTGAAGCAGACGTAAGGAAGATCTAAAAGGGCCATAGTTCTTGTGCTTTACTCCATCATCTTTATTTCCTGCATGCATTTGTAGTCATTTCAGTGAATAATGTTGCCTGTACCAGCTGGAAAGGGTAAGAGAGAACAGATGCAAAGTCCCTACCACAAATCTGGGCCCATTCATCTGCAGCACAGCAGCTTCAGAGGGGTGTGATGTGGCCAATGCCTTTCAGTGAGATATTCTCAGGTGTATCAGAGTGTGCAATCAATACTGTCTGAACGGGAGACACACAGATGGCCCCTTCCCAGATGTAGACAACGCCCCTCACACAGAGTTAGTATTCTAAGCTTTACATGGAACGGCTCATATCTTACTCAGCACATCTCTAAAGGTGTAACGCCTCATAGCAGATCCTTGTCCTTGCATACAAGGAAGGGAGATGGATCAGCTCTTCTTCCTCTCTACTTTATATGTACGCTCTCTTCTTTTAAATCTGATATGATGAACTTGATCTTTGTTCCCTGCTTGCACTGGTCAAACACCTAGTCGCACTGGGCTTCCCTCCACCACCACTGCTCCACCTGCTATATCCTTTAGCTCCTTATCAAAACCGTATATGCACCTAAGTAACTGCAAATAGATCACATTTGCTATGGCTATGTTTCAGGAATCTCTTCTCCAAAGCCTAGCTTTGAGCACTGCTTTAATCACCTTCAGTGAGTCTTCAGGAAACTTGATTTACACTGTAGCCACCTTCAAAGGAAAATCGTGTTTGGCCTAACTGCAGCCATGCTGATATTATAATCTGTCTTTGACTCTGCAGGATAGTAGTGAATAATAAACTCTATAGAGAGTCAATCAACCAATAGAAAAATTCCTGATATTCTCTTGGTACAAAGCCTTTCATTTTCATGTTAATGCCAAAGTTAGTGCGTTTGCAAGGATCAAGGGTACAATCGTGTTGCACTGAAGTAGTAGCCTGTTCTACCTCCGAGTACAAATATTTAATAGTGTGTATTTCTGTCTTCTCCTTATCTGCAGTGCTGGTGGTTTGCAGGATTTCATATTACCAGTTTTATTTAAGTGAAAATGCTACCTATCTATCTCTGTAGGTGTCTATATATTTATGTAGCTATATATATATCAAACTCAGCTGCAGAACACTGAAAGCCAGCAAGTAATTTAACTAAAAATTTAAAATAAAGGATTATGAGAACACCATGAAGGGAATGTCTCATTAATTCAATCAAAAAGTCATAAGCATCACATCAAAGGAAAAAAAAACACAATTCTTATGAAATGTATCAAATTATTCACAAACTCCAAATAATCATCCCATCTATTGTTGCTGTGACTGAGAATGCCTTTTTTTAGTGGATAAACTTTCCTTTTGTTTAAATGCTATTTAAAATAAGAATGGATGGCATGTGTTTCATTTCTTTGTTTGAACGTCAACATGAAACATCTGATGTTCTTCTAAGAAGAGAAGAACTGGGTCAGGCAACCCTTTGGAGGAAGGAGAAGAAGACTGCTCGTTCCCCTGGGAGTAACCAGGGGTTCTCCAGAAGAGGAGGTGGACAGTATGGAGAAAGGCAGACTAAAGAAGAGACTTCCTTGAGGAGCAGGGACTGAGGAGCAGCAGCAGGAAAGAAGAGGACGAATGGGTGCAGTCACACCCATGACATGAGGAGCGTCTTCCTGAGGAGCAAACAGGACCACACAGAACTGGTTCCTTTACAGGAAGACTCTGAGTTAACGGAATCCAAGCATGAGAACAAGGGCACATACTCTAAGGGCACAGCAGTAGGATGAGACTGATCTGTGTCCTGACTTAGTCGCTTTGAGTATTCTCTATTTTAAAAGTTAACTATTCTGTTTCATAGTCTAATAAAATTTGACTTAGATTTAAGGCTTTCCTGGTCTTATAGAGAGAACTTGCTCCCGCTACTACCAGAAGGTTTAGGCAGATCAACCTCATAGCTGTGGTTGATTTGCATTCTCTTGACAGAGATCATCATGGTTTATTAAGTAATTAAAAAAGAAAGTGCATGTGTGCACATGCATATATGTGTGTGTGTATGTTTCTTTCACATTTTGCTAGTAAATTGGAAACCTGAAAGCTTAAAGACAAAAATTGGCTTAATAATACCAATGACTGCCTGTGATTTTACAAATTCAGAATTATTTTTCACTGAACCCCGCATATTCCTTTTCTATTCTTTACCACAGAGTTAATGAACTTGACCTCTTTCTAGGAAGCTCTTGAAAGTCCACTGAAGCAGCATGTAAGTGTAAAGAATTACTACTTAACCACTACTGTTAATATGCCCCTAGCACCACCATGATACCAGAGCCACTGAAACTATATTGTGATTAAGTGAGCAGCTGTTTGGGGTGATAAACATGTTGGCCTGTATTTGATAAAAGCGTTAAAGAAACAGAATGTCCCTGTCTCTTTACAAACTTCCACTTTTTTCCAAACGTCTGCAATACACTAGCAATGTTGTATTGCTGAGCTTTATAAAATGATGCCAAGTCCTTTGTTTCCTCACATTCAGGATTAATTTTTCCACTCACATTCATTATTCTCTAATTATTTCATTTCTATTTTCTCCCTTCTGCTTCACCTCTTTTTAAGGTCTTTATGCAGGTCTGGCATTTAAAGAAGGCAAATTCCCAGGCTGATTTAAACTACTTGAATTGAAGTGGTAGGATTTGAATATTTTCTACAACTCCATAAGATATCTAAAACACAATCTTTTTTTTTTTATGTTTTCTTTTTTATGTTTTTTATGTTTACATTTTTAGAAATTTAGAAATTTACTAGTTTTATTTTGCTTTTCTTGTGATTAAAGAAAATGTCTTTTTTCCATCTCTTCCTTCCTGTGTCTTCCTTACTAACTAACCAGGGATGTCTCAGACACAGTCATGATCTAGATATAGATTTAGTGAGAGGGTTTACATTGCATTATTTTTTCATAGCTACTGTGTGCTATTATATTATTTAAATAACAATATGTAACTTACAAACACCTTCTTTACAGGAAAATACATTTTATTTTTTTCACTTCTAATGATTGTAACCAGTCAAGTTTTTGATCTTCTTGATTTACATTTTCCAGCTTAAAATGCTTCCTAAGTTATTTATCTTATAATTAAAAGTCACTGACTGTTTAGTCTCTTAATACAAAATCACAGTAGGTCTTTGAAGAACATTTAACAGAAGGACTAAAAGCTAGTATCTTTTTCTCACAGTAATTTAGGAGCAGAAAAGTTAGCAGAAAGTGTTTTAGGGCTAATTGGAGATCAACGTAGAAAAAGGAAGCTCAGAAAAGATCAGCACCTTGCACAGATGTTAAATCAGTTCTCTGTCTATGTTCAGCGTGGAGGAATCTAGGAAAAATCCCATGCTCGATCCCTTCTTTCTGAGGGAATGATCAGATTACTATCTGAAAATTGAAAAGAGTGTAGAAGAGGCTAAGAAACAAACTCACGATATCAACAATAATAAATAACCGGAGACAGATGTCATTTATCCAAGAGTTATAAAAAATGAATGGAGTCAACCACAGGACTATAAACGCTAGCATAGTGTCTCTTGCTTGAAATTGTCTTGGTCTGACATCAACTTTTAAACAGGCTTCCGGTGTCACTCTGGAAACTGCAAAACTGTAAACCTGATGTCTCTAAGGACCAAATAGCAGGAATTTTAATAAAGAGGACAATTGGTGAACACTGGTAAACACAATCTAGTTAAGAAAAGTCAAAGTATCCTTTTTTTTTTAAATAAGGCAGGACTAGATGGAATCACTGCTATTCTTTGAATCAGTAAACAAACCAGTGGGTAAAGGAGTCAAATTGGATTTCTAAAAGACTTCTGACAAAGCTCCTCACCTACAGGCTTTTAAGGAAACTAAGCAGCCATGGAAAAGAATAGAAGGTCCTTGTCTGGATAAATGACTCTTTAAAAGAAAAAAACAAAGGGAAAGAACAAACATATAGTTCTTACAATGAAGAAAAATCATCAGAGAAGTTCTGCAGAAAGAACAAACAGATAGTTCGTACAATGAAGAAAAATAATCAGAGAAGTTCTGCAGGATTTGCTGAACTGTCTGGGTACTGATGTCCTGTTCATCTCTTATAGGACATCATATCTGTACGGCCATTTGTTGCTGCTATGTAATTCCTCTTCTTTAAAATCATTCTCTGCATATAGTCTTTGGTTGATTGTTTCTTCCCTGTTGAGTCCTTTGCCATCAGTCTTCAATTCAATTTGGTCATGAAGGAATCTTTAACTTAATTCTTATCCCCAACTTCTTTATTTTTCCATCATTCGTCTTTTCTGTCCATTCAGGTGTTTATAAAGTTCAGGACAATTCCCCACTGAAACATATCGAGTGTTCTCAGTGCTTTGTCTCAGTCTTCACAATGACGTGCTGCTTGACAATGTCTGGTAGCTGATGATGTCAAAGCACTGGTGCATCATCTCCCATCGTATGACAATTCAGTGACTGGCTGTTACCACTGGTGCTTCATCCTTCCCTGAACTGAAGAATGGCAGCTTCAACTCCACTTCAGTTTCTAGTTTCAAATGTTTACACCTTTGGGATCACCAGTTACACTTGATGGCTTTTCTTGATATACCTGGAGGATTTGGTGCTTTTCACTGGTCCCATGGCCTAGAACAAACACTGTTATTATTTTCTGTGCTCTGCATTCCCATTTAGATGCAAGTTCCGTAATTATTTACTGACCCACAAAGCACTCCCTATGCCTAGTTAGTGGTAAAGATAAATCCCATCATGGTCGATGTTCCTCTCACAGGTGTGTTAAAATTTCTTATTGAAAAAAACAAAATCCTTCAAAAAGCCCAGGTTCTTTTTCGTCTTTAGAATGAGAAGCCTGGCTACTCTTCTTATCGGCAGTAGAAAGCAATCTTTTGGTTATGTAAATAATTTGAAACATGGATTATTGGAGCATTAAAATCTCAACTTTTTCTGATGTAAGCAATTAAGTGTGATGTCTACCAATCTATCCAGAGTAAGTAATTTCTGGGTTATTGCTGTATAAACATGAGTAATTGCTGCCAAAAATATTTCCATGAAAAAGTATGCTAAATTGAAATATGATTGCTGTTTAAAATTGTATCCCTATCTGAATGGTACTGCTGAAATATTGATATTCTATATGGAAGACACTTTAAATGATACTCCGTGCCACTTCATCTTTGTAACAAAGCAACACTGATAGAAAAGTGATATTAACCACAGATTCTAAAACTAATAGTAATAATTTTTGATTTCTAATACATTAAAATAAAGACAGTTTCTTACAAAGGAAATGTGGGTTTTTTTATGGTGGGATGGTTTAATGGATATTTATTTTTCTAGCTGTTTATTTTTAGATTCATATGTTTCACCAGGCTTTGCCTGAAAAGCTGTTAAAATTACTGCAGTGGAAAAGTGCTTGCACAAAACCAAGCAGAATCTGAATTTATTTTATTTCAGCAATGAAAATAGTTCATTATTTTATGAAACAATGACAGAACTCCAGGGCAGGATGAATAGCAAGCACTTCTTGCATCTTGGATCTAGGTCCAGGAAGCAATTTATTAACAGCTTCATCTTCATTTTAACTTATTCACATATTTCACTCATATTTACATTTCAATAACATTAAATTACTATGTTACTTAGGCCTGTCCAAATTCTCTAATATCATACCAGCTATAATTTCACCAGATCTCCTCGCTATGAACAGCTGTTTTCTCTCTTTCTTCTGTAGCTGAGCTGTTGTACCATAGGCAACAAAAATCTTCTCCAGCCCCTTTAAGCTGCCAGTTCACAAGGCTGATGACCCAACTCCTCAACTAGTAAAAAACAAATGCTATGCCAAAAGTGAATCACACTTTTTCCACATCCATTATCAAAGCTTTACTTTGCTATACTTCTGCTTTATAAAACCAGGCTCTTTACTTGCTTAAGTCTAACTAAAATCAGCTGTATGAATACCAAGAAAAGATAAATGACAATCCAAACAAACATGAAGCAGTTACCTGAGAAATTAAAGCCCTACTTTCAGACTGCAAGCATTTCAAATCTCATTACCAGTCCATATGTGAAGTTTCAAGGACACAATGTGTTAGTGTGATCTGTCCACAAGTTAATATGAACCTGGGAAGCCTTTCCAGCGTCTTGGCAAAAATCCCAATCTCCTTCATAGTTTTGCTGTAATTGTCTTGACACCCTTGTTGCATCCCAAGAAATGTGTGGAATCACTAAATTTCAAAGAGCATACATATATAGATTTTATGATTTTATATTTTCTGAATGGAAACACAGGTTCATCTTTTGCAGTATTTGCTAGAAACAAATTACTAAAACGAGGGGTTTTATTAACTGAGTTGAGATTAATCCTAGGTTTGTGAAACTGATAGTTCTTTCCTGCATTCTGTGGGCAGTGAGTTTCCCTGGAGGACGTACCTAAGGGACTGTAACTTTAGCACTGACATGGCAGCTCAGGATTCTGTTCTCCAACTGTGTCACTACAGAACAACTGCACGTATGCCTTTCACAGAGGTTCCACACAAGCATGATAAACTTTCTGCTTCTTTGTCTGTTTGGGATCTCAACTAGAGGAACATTATATTAAAGAAAGAGAAATGGAAAAATGAAATCAATTACGAAAGGACTTGAATTACTTTTGCCAAATTATAGAAAGCAGCAATCTCTGTACATGGTGAAAAATCTTATCAGTTTAGAAATTTCTCCTGGTTTTGATTATAAGCTGACAGAGTAACTTGTAACAAATGCTTTGTCTTAGTTTTTCCCTCAGTTTTTCAAAATACACATGAATTCTCACGTTTTTTAATACCTTTCAATATGTTAAATAAATAAATTCATTTGTTTATTTGGAGAGTATTTACAAGTGGTTGATCTCTGAAAAGTTAAAGTTTTACTGCCTGACTTTGAACACATGGAAGCACACAACAGCATTTCTTTTACCTGTGTGAGAATTATGCAAAATTTTCTACTGAGAATATCTATAATTTAAGATTCATGTAAGATATCTAAAAACCATAATGTTACATGACTATGATACTGAGTCTTGTTAAGCAGTCATATTGGTTAAAATAAAAATAAGTACTTTCAGTACTGCTGGCAGTGGTTTCATTGTGGTGTCTTCAATGGGTCTTGTAGACTATGCACAGCACCATGACTGCTCATAGAAAGTGTGTGTGAAAGGTGATATACAAACGCAGCAGAAGTGAATACATTCAGAAATTCAGGTAAATATGACTGGCAGATTCTGTAATGTTCACCAACCTCTGTTGCTAATGTCAGGTGCTGTTAGTGAAAATGTAAAATGTCTCCATTCAGTATAAAAGAACATTGAAGAAAAGTGGTATTTAGACTCTATCTGTGATGTCCTGTGACAGGAGTGAGATCTTATTTAGTTCTCCAAACACTAGATATGACTTTATTGTTACTAAGATCTACAGAGAAATAAACATTTTAGCACTTTTTTTTTTTTACTGGAAGGTAAAGATACTTTTCCTGCAATTTTCAGTTTCTACCAAGGTAACAGAACAGTTGATATTTGATGGAGGTGTTATGCACATTTAGCAGGACTTGTCAGCCACCTTAGTGCTGTGATATGAATAAACTTGGCTATTATCAGCAATGAATTTAATTTGTGGGAATAAGTGCAATTATGGGCAAATAAATATAAAATTGAGACAAGAAGACTCCAGATGATGGAATCATGGTATAATTTAAATTGGAAGGGGCCTCTGGAGTCACCTGGTCCAACTCCCAGCTCCCAGCAGGGCTAAATTCAAAGTCAGATCGGGTGGCTCAGGACCTGTATTTCCAATTTCTGAGGATCAATTTAAACAGCTGTAATTATACTGATGACATATAATGATTACTTCTATTGGTCCTGAAATTGTGGACTGGAGGTCAGCTAGCCATATACAGAATGGCAATATCTGGCCCAACAGATGTACAACCAAAGTCAACACAGGAAACTGAGTAAACAACCCAAGCCACATGTTGGAGGCAACTCAAACAGTGCTAAGACTGTCAACAGCAGTGAGCAATGATCAGTGTCTAAGCTTTTTAATTTTTGAGCAGAGCGCCAAAAACTTTAACACCATCAGTTTTCAGTCTTGGCCAGAACCAGATTGATAGATGGTTCTTCCATGAAAGGTGTTACAGCAGATCAAGTTCTGCCAGCTACAGTCTAGAGACTGAAAGAGGTTGGCAATGCAGGTAGGAATGCTGTGTAGTGTGAAGAAAGGAAACAACCTTGGATACATCTGTAATGCAAATATAAGGTCTGATTGTGGCTTGGTGGGGTTATCCAAGCTAACACTGATTTAGCTACATTGGATTGTAACTGCAGTGGAAATAACTTACAGACTACAGGCATTATTTTGAACCTTCAGATTTCCTATTGCATATGAAAGCTATTCATTTAACACTCACTTTTTTCAGCCAGCCAGGGCTATTTCTGTCCTGGTCTGGTGGGACTGACAGCAAATGCAAGTATTGTTCATTGCTGTACAATGAATAACTTCAAAGGTATTAAGCTGTTATTTATTTTACTAGGACAATTAATTGGCTGAACTCAAGAGGTTAAATGCAATTTAGTATTGGTTATTTTATATGTATAATTTATTTTTCCTCATGCATCTAGTAGTTCCATAATCATCTGCTGACCCTATTTTAAAATTCAAAACCTACAGTACCATTTATGTTTTAGGCAAGCTCTAGGGAAAGACAAATAATACCTGCAATTTTCTTTTCCTGAAATACAGGGCACACACTAAAATTAAAATTTATTTTAAATTCAAATTATCCACTGCTGGATAGCTGCTTTTTTATGTATTTGACTCCTCTATTCTATAAAAAATTGATTTCTAAGTTTGCATCAAAGTTTGCCCCCATATTAGTTCTTTTTTCACAGCTAACTATTAAGTAATCAATGCTGTATTTGAAAGTCATAGTAAGAAATTAACAAGGAACAGTCAGCAACTTTCTGAATTTGCAATATCTTGACTTTACTCTACACATCTTGATGAATAATTCAACCCCACGATACAAGCAGCACAATGAGTTTCAAGAGTAATATTAGTGAATAAATGAAGATGATTAAGACATTAGCACACAGAGATGATGCAGAGAGATCACTGGTATGGTGAACAAGAGACAATCTGTTTTATTTAATTTCATCACAGCACTGTGTGAGCTCTAGGTCATCTCTGATATTCAAGGAGGTTAAACATAGGCACCAGAGGTGGGACACCATCACACCACTTTAAACCTCCTGAGCAGCAATATAAGGTAGACATAGATTGAAATTTCCTTTTTGCAGGACTACTAAGGTTGTATTTGTACAGGACATTAGCAATAATCTTGTCTAGCACCGGGAGTAGTTCACATAAGAGAAGCATACCTATTGGTTTTAAAGGGAGACAGACTGTGCTTTCTGGGCAACTATCAAAAGCATGAATGAAGCATGTTTGTCTTGATGTCTTTATAAATTTATTAACAATGGCATTAAATTCTGTCTCTCCCTCCCTAATGTCCCCAAATCAGTGAAACAGCAGGAAAATTGAAACTGATCTTTCTTTTGCTCCAGCTTTGAGACCAAAACATTACAAGTGGGATTTACTACCCTTACTATCCACCTCTAAGAGTTTCTTCACTGTGTTCTTTAAAAAACATTTCCCAGTGAATAATACACTGTGAAGTTGGCTTAAACTTACTAAAAGTTTGGGAAATAGCAGAAGAAAATATTTTAATCAAATTTTCTATTTGTCAAGGGAGAAGAGAAAGTCCAGTTAGAGTAATCAAGATTCATTTGGTTCTGAAATCCAAACTGAAAATAGTAGCAGCCAAAATAATCTCAGATCTCAGATCTTTTCTTTTTGTTTTCTCCTGACATGCAAATTAATTCAATTAGCTGGAATAGGCCATGTCTATTTAATGTGAGAATTTGAAATGGGACTACTACCTTTTAGCCCTGAGAATTCTAATGACATCATTAAGGTTGTTTATAGAAATCTGCAAAATTAAATGATCGCTGTTAAACGTCACCATCTCTGGGATGAAGGCTGAATGACTCCTGGGTCTGATAAGAGGAAACAGTCTTTCATTTCTAGATCACTGCTCTGAATTCGAGCCAGAATCACAACAATGAGACGTTGTTATCAACAAAAGACAGGCAGCATGCTCTATGAAAAGAGTTTATGTTATCAGGCAGTTTGCTAGGGTGCTGGTACCTACCTAGAAAGTGTGTTTTGCATGTGGTACTGCTCTACAAGGACACTGAGATCAAGCTACCGCCTAGTAGAGAGTACAGTCCCTACTCTGCAGAGACAACTTAGTTCTGAGTGTCATCAACTATCTGACTTCCACCAAAACTGAAGTCGTTTTGTATAACAGGAAGTAACGGTCTCTAGAATAGAAATTGTTTATCCTCCTGAGAAGAACTAATCTACAGCTACAGATAAAACAGCCTTTGTGGTGGAGGGAACACTAAAGAACATCCTTGGGTGTGACTGGCCAGGTATGCTCTTGATCCCGATCCTAATGCTGACTCATAGTCTTGACTTCCTGGCTTGACCTTGGACCTGCCTCATCACTTTCCTGGAGAGCAGTGAGCTGTTCTGACCCTGGTTGCTATCTCTTGACCTGACCCTGACTATGGCTGTGGCTAGGTGACTTGACTTCCCTGTTTGACCACATACATGCTTCTTCACTGCAGACTTGTCAGGTGATCTGGACTTGTGACTGGAACTGGTGACTGTCACCAGACCTGCTCTGCTCACCTTGATCAGGTCTGTGGGACCATTCCCTTGTTAGTGAGGTCTATATCTTTGCTTTGTTACTGTGCATGCTCCTGGCTACCTGTCCCTGGCAGAGCAGCCTGCCCTTGCTACTCCCTGACCCTGTGTTTCAGGTGTAATAAGCAGGGATTGCGTGGCTGGAGCTGTGGGGTACCCTGTGTGGAAGGAGGTGATGAATCACCCTGTGCCTGTGCACCACTCAGCTCCAGCTGCCTTGGTAAAAGCCAGCACCATCCCACTGCATGTCAAAATTTCAGCCAGAGGAGAACATAGTGCCTGTGCTGAAATGTATTTAAGAAAGGGCTAGAGACAGGATACACAGAAAGGGGTCCTGCTAGTGGCAGGAGACACAGGAACAGAAAGGGGTCCTGCTAGTGGCAGGAGACACAGGAGGTGTGAGGACACCCACAGGAGGTGAGAGGGGACAGAGAGGAAGATACAGGAGCAGGGATGTGGAAGATGACATTTTGGGGCACACAGCTGGAGACCCTGCCTTGGAAGGAGGTACTCTGGCATTAAAATAAATAAATCCCGTTAAATATCCTGAGTTCAGGTTTGTTTTGCTCATGACACCCTGGCAAACTTGAGAACAAGTTACCCAGACTTGTTCCCAAAACACCTAGTGCAGTATTCAGTCTCCAAAGGTCCTGGTGTGATGTTTAGAAGAACAGCATCCTTCTACATACTCCAGAGACTATTCCTTAATGACAGTCTTAAGGTATAGCCGGATGAACTCTTTTGTGTGCAGGAGAGGTTGGAAAATTTTCTGGAGCTCACCTCTCAGTTCTGCTTGTTCAACTGTTGGTCTAACTAGTCTTTAAGCTGATTCTGCGAGACACAACATATCACTACCATACACATTTGAAAATACACAACATCCTGCCAGGCCTTTAAAGATCAGGGGGTATCTGCTGAAGTAACAGCTGTCAAAAAGTCTCATTTCCTGACTTTATTAGTACACGCTCTAGAAAAACAAGCGGATGACAAATGATACCACAATATCGTTATTAAAGAATATACATTTCTTCACACAGTTTGGTACTTTTAAGCTCTGACATGCCATTTCTAAAATTACAATATTTTTATTCAAGTGATTATTTATATAATTTGGCTTTAATTTTTGGCATAAACATTAAGAAATTATCATTTATATGAAGAGTTCTGTATTTATGACTCTGAAATTAGCTGAACAATCTGCACTGAGCTAGTTTAGACTATTATATTGTGTGCTAGCTGTTCCCAGGGAGACTTTTGAAGTGCATAACATGTCCTTGCTTACATTTTTAACAGTTTCAGTTATAGCATGCTAATGCGGACTGTGTGAGAGCATCACTCTTAGATTTCCACAGCCTCTGAACACTGAATGGGTTAATAATTTTATTTCTCTTTACAGAATTCTTCCATCATGATGTTGTTTAAACTATTCTTTCTCTTTTCTCCTTCCAGAGAAGTGTTAGAAAATTGCAGTGGTTATAAATCCTTCACTATGGCTTTTCAAGATGGAAATGCCAAGGTGCATTCACCATTTACCTCAATAGGCCTGCTCGTGGCAGCTATTACAAATGAGGTGAAATATCTGTCAATGTCACGCAGCATTATTCTGACTTATCACTGCAGCTATCTTTGTAAATAACCTTTACAACATCAGAATTACAATCTTTTGGTATTTCTACTTTTTAAACACTTGTATTATTCTTAAACTTCCTTGTTCAAAGAAAATTTTTAAATGGCATTTCAAGAAATTGCTGGTAACCTCCAACTGCAAAAAAAGGTTGTGTACAGGCAACCTGGGAGCAAATGCAAACACGACTGCTAATTATTCACACTGTTAGATTGCTCCTGGATCCTGCTCTGGAGTGATCTAACCAGCTCCCTGTGGGATGAGACTTGGGACAGTTGTGGGGAAAGGAGCTTCAGAAATCCCACTGTATAGGTGGTAGGGTTGACACTGATGAAGTTTATCTTGCCACGTTTGGCACAGTCCTCTCAATCTATGCCAGCAGGCTTTCCATGCCTATTTGCCCTCACACTGTGCTCCAGGGAGTGCTACACCACTCCAGCATCACATCAAAAAAAACCCAAACAGTACTTTGAGATGTTAGGTGACATCCAGCCACACATGGAAGCTGCATGGGGAATTAGGGCAACTATGACAGAGGTTCCTATCCACAGACTAGTTGCCCAAGACCTTTATGGGTTTGCTGGCACACAGGTTTGTCGCATCATTGTACGCAACTTCCCACAGCATTGAGCAGAGCTGCTCTAGTTAAAAGATAAAGGCAGCTACACCAGAGCTTTTGCAAAACTATACAGTCAAACATCTAGTACTACTGAAACAGCAGTGCTCCCATTTCATGAGGAGAAGGTCAGCTGACTGGATACCACCTCTGCTGCCTGAATTGCTTCAGTTCCAACATAAAGCTGTTTACCTCCTTATTTGTTTGAGACCCTCCTGGAGCTCCTGAGGTATCATCACATGCTCCACCAGGCACTCTCCCTCTGAGGCAATCCCTGCCTGCCCCAGCTGGACCTGCTTTCAGCACGGGGCTTGGCCCAGCTGATATCCGGGGGTCCCTCTCAACCTCAACAATATTGTGATTCTGAGATCAGTGGTGCTGCAGGAGCAGCTTAACTCACAGACACTGTGGCGGTTGTTAAAGGTTGTTAGGAACTTTGCTCCCTCACATGGACTTCAGCACCCAGGAATTCCTCCTTCCCTGCCACTCAAACTCAGCGACAGCACACTAAGACTCCCGTGGTCTCTGTCCCATTCCCATAGATCTGGATACTGCTGTTCCTTTTTGCAGATTTGACTTGAAGGGAGGCTAAGTGTGTGTCACAGACAGGCACACACACACACTTACACACACAGAGCACACTAACACAGCTGCCACAGTCTATCTGCCCTTAACAGCATTTGGGTACCATCACCAGAACTCACATAAAACACAGATAGCGAACTACAGAGAGCCCAGTCCTGTTCTTCCTCTCACACTGATCAGGATTGGAGTTCATCTGTGAAATCACAGACATCATCACTCTCTACGCTTACAAGCACACTCATGTTCATGGATCCCTCAGGTATCAGTATGTCCAATATCCATGCCCAAATCCTGGGTCCTCTTACCCAGTATACAGGTCTCCTGAACACTGCCTATTCCAGCTTGGTGTTCACTAGCAAAGCAGATGCATACACTCAGAAACACACTTATCTCACCATCACACTGACAATCACACATCCCTCAGATACTGTCACTGTCTCTCTCAGCCTGCCTGATATCTGTGCTTGGACCCAGGGCTCACTCATGGGCTGTTGACTCTGATCTTGAGATATTCACAGGATTAGATTCACTGGGGAAAAACAACCTTACTTAGTTCTTTACAGTTTCTGGCTTTCAGACCCCTCATGTGCACACATGCATTGCTGTCCCTCCAGTTGCTGAGCACAGAACTACGGGCCCTGTGGCCTGACATCTTTTCTCCCGCTGCGGGAGCCCCAAGCTCTCTTGCATGTGGGTCTCTTCAGATACTGACACAGAGACCCTACAGCACTCACTCATAGGATAGAGAGCGGGTTTACAAAGAAAAAATTAAGAAAAATGAACTAGTAAGAAGATAGGATAGACTGAGGTGATCAGGCACAGGACTCAGCTGGATGAGCTAACTGACTGGCAGCCTGTTTACACACGACCGGCCCCTTTTCTTGCCCTTTTCTCTATTTTCTCAAGCTTATTCCTCCTGAATCCATCCTGGACCAAATTTCTGTCTTTGGCCCTTCCTTTAGGCTTTCCATAATAAGTTTAGCAAAGTCCACAGGGCCTCTCAAGCATCCCAAAATACTGAGTCTTGTTTCCACCTTCTTACCAGTTACAAGGTTCAGGCTGACCCTCCTCAAGACTGTGCCTGAGTAGTTTCTCAATGGCCTACCACCCACTGTCTGAGCAGTTCTGGTTTTTGTTATTGTCTCCATAATTACCTACCAATCAGATTTGTGTATCTGTGTGTTCAGTTTATCAGCTTTATTGTTATTTGTTATCTAATTGATAATAAATAGTTCTTAACCAGGTAACTTAATGAAGCAGATGCTCTCACATTCCCCATACCCTTACAACGATCAATCAGCCTGAATGGTCTGCAACTGAAGTCCAGGACGCATCATGTGAGATATTAGAATTTTTTCTTTATGTGTCCTTTGATTTCTAGAGTGTGAATGGTACATTTTTGCTACATTGAAGTGTTGTATTACATGCTTTGTGAGGACCGGATGGACTCACTGCATGGCCTCTCCAGGCTCAGCTGTGACAATAAATGAACAGGCTTCTGTAGCCACAAAACCACAAATGGAGAACTTTTATGTTTGTCTGTGTTCTCTGTTCCATGTCCAACTGTGGCAGCAGTTTCAGGCTGGACATACAAAAGCTAGAAGGCCCAATCCTGTGGCAACTGGTCTATAAGGAAAGGCAATAACATCCTCACACAGGTTCTGCCAAATGTACTTAGCACTTTGTACGGTCCTGAAGATCTTAGTGTCTAACCCCTCCTCACCATTTGCCACTTTGCAGGCAGCTGGACATACGCACTTGCCAGATTTCAGAGCTTGACCTGTATTCCATGGCTAGAAATCTCCACTTATGTTGTGCACAAGGCCTCCTCAGTGGTCTACCACAGTTTGCGGGATGACCAAGTAGTACCACTTGCAATTAATGTTGTCATATGAATATTCTGGGCAACATGGCCGTGGCTGAAGTGGGCAAAGGTTCTTACCATCTCAGGAAGGTAAACAACCTGGATGACTCGTGAGAAGATGGTCTTGGCTAAGGCTTCAGTCTTCTGTCATGATCAGACCCACTGTGGACTGACTGGCAAAAGATAGGTCCAACCAGGCCCTTATATTTAACATGGCCTCTCTCCCTCTTAGGTAAGAATCAAGATTGTCACAAGGACAATGGTTGGTGCGGGGTGCTGGAAGTGACAGGTCCTCACGAAGAGCTCAGAGGGATCCTGAGAGCACTTCCAGCCTATCCCAAGTGCAGAGCAGTAGAGACTGGTTTTCTAGTTCCCAAATCTCTCCCCACTGTGGGAAGACTGTTGGCCACAGCAACTCAGGCAGCCCACCAGACTGATGCTGCTGACCAGGAGTGGCACACTGCATTTCTAGGAGTCATTCTGTGGCCAGCCTGCGTCTCCTGAATGTCTTGCTCTTATGGCATGATAGTCAACAGAAAACAACTTGCCAGATGCCATTGCAGACAGTAAGATTTCTGCCAATGACCTACAAATGTGCCAAACCTGTCTGGTAAAATGCAGCAGTGGTCAAAGTATTAGAGTTACTATCAGCCTGCAGAGCAACAGAGGACTCAACAGGCAGCCTGGTTTTACTGTAGGCAGCAAATCTAGACTGCCTGCCTGCACCCCTTTATGGAGGTTACTGAAGCAGTTACATGTCACATAGGGAGCTAATAAGCAGTGAGCAGGTTGTGTGCTGTGCATCAGAAGCATCTCGATGAGCAGGCACAAAGTTCTCTGTGATGTGGTACAGAGAAAGATATCCTTTCAAGTACAATGCAATATGAACATAGCACTTCTGTCTAGAGTGCTGCACTTCTCTCTGGAGTGCTTTGAGCAATATAGAGATGAGTGAATCTACACGACCAGTCCTGAGGGGAAGGGAAAACTCTCAGACCTGAATACTGTCAACAGCATGGACACAGAAATATTGTATTTAAGATGGTAGGGAGCAAAGAAATAGACTTTTCTTCTTCTTCCTTTTTTTTCCTTAAGAACCAAGCAGATCATATACATTTTTTAATCAGATTGAGACAGTGTACAGAAATAAAAATGCCCCATATAGGTGGAAAATAACGAAAACTAGATGAAATAATACCCTCATTACTTTTGGTGCTGAATTACAATACCACAGTACTGTTCTAACAGGATGATTTAGCTCAGTATAATACTCCCAGTTGTCTTATTTTCCTGTTAACGATGCTTGCTTCTCCCCATGGCTGAAGTAACTCTTCAAGGTTCTGCAAGAGTCATGTACAGCAGCTTCTGCTAGTCAGCAGTGACTGCTAGTGGGGGAAACACTAAGGAACTATTCTTCTTCAACCACACTTTATTATCTAGGACATAAACCAACATTTCCTGGTGAAAGGGAGCAAATAAAAAACATAAGAGAAAGCAAAAGACAGGTAATGGCTGAGGGCATTGTTCGCTTTCTCCGCAATTATTTTCAGTGTTAAAACATGCATATGAAGAAGTTACGTTAATGCCTGTGATTAGGCAAATCAACCTTCAGACACTTTGCAAATTAAGTGTAGAATATCGAGGTGCTTGCATGTCCACTAGCCCGGGATTAGCACTCGGGCTGTGCTGTGATACGACTGTGATCTGGAAGTTAAGACTGCAAAATAAACGCATGGGGTTTAATATCCTGCTGCTTTTTTGGGGTTAAAATAGAAGGCTTCTGGTGCAACAAACTCTGCCATGGAAGCAGACCTGGATTTACCTGGAGATGAAGCAGGAGGAATTTGGGAGCTTTAGTCACCTGCAGCTCCCGAAGAGCACATTCCTGTGTTTGCTTCCTCTCCCCCTCTTCTTCCCTATCTTCCAGCTTCTTTAGGGTGGAGCTGCCTGCCCTGGATTTATGAAATCTGACCCCATAAAAATCAGTATTTTTGCCATTGATTTCTTGATCTTTTCCACAGGCATCCTCTTGTGCTTCTCTGACACAAACATTTCAGGATCAAAATTCCGAGCCACAGCAGGAGGTACTCTTGTGTGCTCTTTGATGAAATAAGCAAGGCAAAAACATCTGTACAGGCATACAGCTGTATGTGTGTGTGAAGAGAGACACAGACCTTTCTGTTTGCCTGTGGTCTTTACAAGAAGTTAATCTGAGCCAGAAGCATCTCCAAACATCTCTGAGTTCTCTAGTGATTAAAATCTGAATGTGACTTCAATTTGAATCAGAATTTAATAGCTTGAACCTATCTCTACCTTGCACAAATCTTTGAGCTAAACCTAAAAACGAAATATCACTTTTCAGACTACCATGACAATGGCTCGTTCTCCCATACCTTTGTTTCTCAGTGATACTGGCTGAAACATAAAGGAGCGTCCTGGGTTTGGCCAGGACAGGGTTAATTTTCACCGGACTCCAGGAAGGGGCACAGCCGGGGGGTGGGGGCTGACCCCACCTGGCCAAACAGAGCCCGGTATTCCATACCATGTGACGTCACGC
>Ga0065711_1030483_pt1 | contig 32363 bp, 28 predicted proteins | sample Hoacrofraction12_FD_59098 | JGI IMG/M metagenome (GOLD analysis project Ga0065711, IMG submission 59098) | Hoatzin crop microbial communities from Cojedes, Venezuela - Epithelial fraction 12 v2 (version 2) | ecosystem: Host-associated > Birds > Digestive system > Esophagus > Crop | place...
TTCGTCTACCCAGCCAGTCATGTCATTGTAGAAAGCTATCAGATTGGTCAGGCATGATTTACCCTTGGTGAATCCATGCTGACTACTCCTGATAACCTTCTTTTCTTCCAAGCCAGGCTCCAGTGCTGGTGTTGGTTTAGCTGGACTCCTGGCTGGGAGCACTGGCTCGCAGTGCCACGGTTGGGAATGAACAGGGAACAGAGAGCTGTGAGGTTCTTCTCAGCAGGTTTACAAATCTGTTACCTGTGCTCTGACCAAATTTTTTTGGGCTGTGCATTGTTTGGAGAGAAAGTAACAGTAACTGCTAAGCTTTAACTTCAAGACTGAAAGGATGGAGCAACATCTGGCACCTCAGCACAAGCTCCCCATGCACATTGCCCAGGAGACCTTTGCACAGCAAAACTCCCTGACAAGAGAGGCTTGAGCTGGAGGTGAAAGTAGGCACCAAACTGAAGAAGATCATTTGCCTGGAAAGCTGTGAAAATGACAAACGACCTTTCCATTCACACTATCTCTTGCCTCTTTTGGAGAAGAAGAGTGAATGAACATTTCATGCAGGATGCCGAGGGGCTGTAGCTCTTCTTGATTGCAGCAAAACAACCTGAAACTCTGGGGCTTCACCTTGAAGAGTGCTCCAGACAACACAGGAAACAGTTCTCCTTGCTTGATAGAGGCTTGAGGTGTTCCTTGGGAGTATGGTTTGTGCCGGAGGACAGCCCAGGGACATGCTGCATACCCCAGCAGAATCAGCCCCAGCTCCAGAGTGCTTGTGCTGGGTCTGGCTGGGATGGAGTTAACTTCCTTAGATCAATCCACCACAACAGCCATAAACAGGCTCTGGTGTCGCTGTGCACAGAGGACAAAATTAGGCCAACAGATTTCCCAACGTGCAAAAAGCTCCAGGGTGTAGAGGGCTCTTCTAAAACTCTCTGCCTTTCTTGTATTATCCTGGTGTTTGAAATGCTGTAGCTCGCTGGAAGATTCATATTTTTCTTGCCAACTTGCCAGGTTCAATAATTTTGACACCTAGTGGCTTGTTTCATATAACCTTTGGATTATGTGAGCTCCAGCAGGGCTGCTAGCACGAGCGATGCTGCAGGAGAGGAGTGTGGCTTGCTCGGTTACCTTCTGCAATGGCAGTATGCCAGGCTGGGAACCGTGTCCAGGATCTGCTATACTGTGTATTAGCAGGAATGGAAGATTGCTCCTTTGCCCTATCTGCCAGTCAAAATGGGATTTCTTTGAGCATGTCTTAATCTCTTGTCTCTCTGTCCCCTACAAGTAGCTTTCGAAACCACTGCCCAAATCCAGCCAGACTGGCAGAAGGGTGGAAATTTCAAGGAGAACTACTTCCTCTGCAATTTGTGAAAAATGCCAGCTTATTCAAAGAAACCAAAATTAACAATCATTTCCCACCCAAGAACATGCAGAGAGAATTCAGGTCTTCCTTATGCAGTTTAATCAGTTAAGACACCCTGCTAAACCAGCCATGCAGTGTGTGATGAAGTCCACCGTTACTACCAGCATCATCCAAGGTATCATCATACCACATCTCAAACTATCAATGTGGAGTGGCAGGGGGACAACGACAGGGCATGGCTGGCCTATGGGCCCTGGGGATGAGCTGGGAATTCTGTGGAGACAGTTTGGAAACAGCAGGGAAGAACTGAGAGGATTTCGGAGCTGTCTGCAGATGTGGGGGACACTTGGGAGCCTTTTAATGAAGAGTCATACAAGACATGGAGCAGATCTGGAGTCACTGTGGTGGGGAGCACCAGGGCCATTGGATGTGACTCTACAGGAGAATGGGTTTCTTTCTTGGGTCTAGGAAATAACACTTTTTCAGTAATCAGATAACAGTGAGTTTGCTCTGGCATCGTAGGAAGAAAAAAAAGATTATTTTTTTTTTTCCATTTGCTTGTCCTCCCTTCGTAGCAAAATGGATTTTTTTCAACCAGTAGCAGGACTCAGTTCCTACTCATCCTAGGAGGAGCTTCCACTGTTGCCTCTACTAGCATTATTTTCATTTCAGAGATGCATTTCTAATAGCTTGTCTGCTTTGTTGCCTATTTCAAAAATCAAAGGCAATGCTCATGCTAAGGCAAGGCAATTACTTTTTCCCCCTTTATTTTGTCCTGTCCCCCTTCTTTTGATCAACTACTTCAATCTAGTCCTTACCTGTCAGTGTCAGGACGGCACTGACTTTCTCCGTTGTGTAGATGCCATTTACTGCATACCCCCAGCTTAACTGCCTTATACTCTCTGTGTTTATTGTTGCTAATCCACCAAAGACCTTAAAATCCAACAAATATTGCCCCTTGGCAGTGTAAAAATCTCCCTCATCCAACTCATTTTCCAACACAGAATTTCCAGGAGATATATCCAGGCTCATTTTATATTGTTTTTGTTTTTGCATTGCCTAGTTATGAAATGTTTCATGACAACACTTTAAAACGGTGACTAATTACCAGCGTAGTGGAACGTGCTTCTTTTGCCTTTTAGGAATGACTTCTCCTGCCTTTTTCCAGGACAGAAGTACCTTTCAGTAAAATAATTCAAAAGAGACAAATATGCAGACAGTTAAGAGAAGTCAAATACTTAAATTGTTTCTTCCCTTTATCTTGGACTGTAGTTTCAAGGAATCAAGGCTCATTGCCAAACACTTATCTTGAAAAGGAAAGTTTTGACTTTGAGTCTAACCAACCCGGCAGTAGGGTGAACGGGAAGATGTGTAATCACCTCCCTTGCATCCTCAGGGCAGTGTCTGCAGGACAGGCAGGATGTTTCTGGCATCAGTGATGGCCACGGCTCCATACCTTTATGCCTTTCTGGAAAATGTTTTTTAGCTCAGCCAGTCTGACTGAAGCTGAAAGGAATGGTGCTAAGAGCTGGCTTGGTTTTCTCCAGCCAGGTAGGCTTCCCATTCCCCAGGCATCTCCATCCCTTCCTTGTTCGAGTTTGTCCATGCAGTTCTTCCTCTCTGACACTGTGACCATCTTCCATGTTGGCAACGTCTTCATCACCAGATTTCACCATATTTCTCTTCATGCCACATTAAATTAGAGCACTCCCAAGCCTGATACTTGAGGAGCTCTGGTGGTGTCCACTTGGCAGCTCCCTCCAGGCTTAGCAAGTTGTTGCCCACTGGCCAGTTCCTCTTCACGATTCTTGTATGAACTTGCATCACCTCTATTTTTATTAATAATTTCCCATGTTGTTCGGTGGTTTATAGAATCATAGAAAGTTTTGGGTCGGAAGGGACCCCTAGAGGTCATCTAGTCCAACCCCAAGTGGTTTAGTGGAGTCTATGTAAATCTCATTTCCTTTGACCAGTAAAATCCTTTTACCAAAAACAGATATTGGCTAAGCTGGACATGTCTGTTTGATAAAGGAATGGGTTTGCATTCTTTTCCTTTGTGTTTATTCTTCCCTTAAAATTTTGCTTTAGGCTTTGCACGTTACGTAGACCAGATAAAGGGGTTGGTATTTGTCAAGGTTACCTACAGTCCTTTCACGAGAGACAGCCTGAACTGCCATGAAGTAGTGTTAGAAATACTTGTTGCCAGACTTACCATTTCATTTGCCAGCTTTTTCATTATTCTATGATTCTTAGATACAGATCATCTGGTCTTTCGATTCAAGCATATTAAAACTCTTCAAACTTTGTTTCATTTCAGGTTTGGTAATTTTCATCCCCATACTCTTAGTCTAATTAGCTACCCTGTCTTTGCCCCTCTGTTCTTTGTTCTCTCTTATCACAAACTGAGATGAAGGATTAAATTTGTTTTGGGACCATACTTAGATCGTCTTTAATTTGGATGTTACTTTGTCAGCGTAATAACTCCTCTCTCTCCTTGTTCTCATCTTTCTGGGCTGGTTCACAGTGCTTAAGTACTTGGATGAGTTTCATTTGCAAAGTTAACAGTGTTTTGGTGCAGCTTTTATTCAACCCATTTCAAAATATTCAATCTCTTGTTCACCAGTTTTGGGTAACAGCTCATCAAATTCAGCATTAATAAAACATCACTCTCTTACCTGAATCTTCCTGAAGTAGAGAAAATATGCAGCTGCAACACCTTGCACAGCCGTAGAGAAGAGAGCGCAGGGCTCTGCTCTCTGGCCACGTGATGAGGCTCTGGGGAGCAGAGCAGGGAAGGAGCAGGGCAGGGAAGGAAGAGCAGGCTGCAGTGAGCAGGTGCCACTCAATCCCTCGGAGGGTCTGTGACCACCTGGGAGAGGGTGGCTGAGTGTAGCTGGGTGGCAGCAGTGCCCAGACTCAGCAGGTCAGGAGCAGAAGTTCTTGCATCTGTCTATATTTGTCTTCTCTTTGCATCTTCGTAAAAAGTTAATGCATTTATAACCTGGGAGCCATCCTCAAACAGCTGGGTGCCGTTCACATCCTGAAGAAAAAAAAGACCATGAAGATTTAATGGATACACCAGCTGCAAAATGCTGCTGTTGCTCACACTGATGAGGCAAGGGAGGCGAGGGCTGGATCTATAGCACCTGGCTGTGGCTGGTCATCTGGCTCGCCAAAGCTGCGTCCCTCTCATTACAGTGACGGCTTCATGTTCGATCCGGTTTATTTTGTTTTGCCGAGTTTGGTTGCTGGGATTTAGCACAGCTGGGCAACTTGCATTATTCCACTCAGAGATAACATGGGAAAACAGCCATAGTTTTCACTTGCTACAAGCAGACTGGGGACATCTGTTGTGGCTGGGGAGGAACATCTCAGCAAAGGACAGGAAGGTACTTCACGTAGTGAGGCCCTTCACTTGCAGAACGACATAGTTCTTAGTTCCTATTCAGGACAGATGAGAGCAGTCAATGCAGCAGATATCAGTAATCTGGAATTCACAGAATTTGGCTGTTCCTAGCATGCTTTCGTTGATTGTTGGGGTATTTCTACACATTTTTGGCAGGCAGGTGTCTCTTACTTGCGCTCTACAGCAACCAAACATTGTCTGAGTGTGGTTACCTTCTTTGCTTGGTTTGGTTTCGATGGGTTTTTTTTCTGTGTAAACCACATGGCTTCTAGTCAATTCAAACTGGCAGCAGAGCTCACCTAAACCACAGCAGGGCTCAGAGCACAGCCATCACGTGCCTACCTTTTCACCAGGTGGGTTCCAACCATGAGGTTGCCTTACGTACAGCATTGCTTTTATGAACCGATGTACTGGGAGAGCAAACCATAATGCTGGGTCTGGTTGCAGGGAAGCACACGCTCTATATAATCATAAAGGTTGGAAAAGACCTGTAAGATCATCAAGTCCCGCCATCAACCCATCACCACCATGCTTACTAAGGGCACTCAGTAGAGACACAAAGCACAAACTGGAGCCTGGAAAGGACTAAAACATTTGGCTGAGTGTCAGGCGCCCTAACAGACTCCATGTTTGTCAGCCCCCGTGGGGAAGGAGTGGGAAATGACTAGAGGGGGGCCATTTTGCTCTCCTCTCCCTGGAGATTGACAGCTTTTGGATTCATTGCTGCCCCAGATGCCTGGCAGCACAAGTAATCGGCCCGCTGCTCCTTGCCCACCTCCCATGGCAGTGCCAGGCTGTGCCGGGGCTGCAGAGCCTGTGGCATGAAAACAACCCGTGTGCTTGCCTTTCTGCATGTGCTGTGGGCTTGCACCACAGGTATGTGACTAACTGGCATCCACACGTCCGTCCGTCTCAGAGCAAGGTCAGGGAGACACGCAGGCACCAGCAGTGACAGCCCTGGGTGCTGGAAAAGGCGACGGTGAGAAGTGGGCAATCAAAGGGGTGCAGTTGGGTGCTGCTGCCAGAGCTGGTGTTCAGGCACAGCCGGGTCCTCCCCACCAGCTTGGGCAGAGCTGGTGCTGAAGCAGCAGGGATATTCCGCGTTTCAGCATGATGCCAGCTCCTACTCCCGTGTTTAGGAAACGTATCATAAATTTATCACCACTTACCTCTTGGATACCAAAGGGAGAAAGGGGAAAAGTGCGTATTATCAAGGAAAGAGCAAAGATGGCTGGTGCAAGCCAGAAAGCAGATGCCAAAAATGCTTTCATTGCTATCTCTTCTGCAGCTACTGACACTGGGGAACTTTCCTCTGTTATCTGTGGAGGAAGAAGTTAACAAAGTGCCTGCCAGAAATGCTGTATAACGATGTGTGCAAGGACAGCGAGTTCCCCTCCCCAGAGCGAAACTGCAGGGCTTTTTTGTTCTGCTCTGAGCCTGCCCACTGATAAAGAGCCAGGCAAAGCCTGGTGATTTAGACTTTACCCATCTAGCAGGGAGGAGCAGAGATTAGCTGCTGGGGAAGTGCTGGGTGACTGGGAGGGACGCAGAGATGGCCGGATCAGGACTGGCAGGGAAACCAAGCAGAGCCAGTTGCTTATTGTGTCCAAATTCAATCCAAATTCAACTCGTGGCCAGAAAACAGCTGGCCTCAAGCCAGGGCTGGGCGAGGATGGGGCAGGCAGTGACCAGCACAGCCTGAATCCCCCCCCATCCCTGGTTGTTTTGGGGATGGGGTGTGGGAATCAGCTTCATTTGCTGGGATGCGCACACAGGCACCAGCCGGGATCACGGGAGCAGGCTGCCAAAACACCACTGTCCTCTGCGAAGGGAAAACAGGTCTCCAAAAGCTGACCTGCCTCCAAGCACCCCGGAGCCATGGGAAGCACTGGGACTGCGGTGTCTACTTGAAGGAAGGATAATGTCACCCTCTCTTTCCTGAGCATGGGCAGTGAGACACCACGTCAAAAGTGCACTGAAATTCATCTTTTAATAAACCAGGCTATTCACACACTGGTGTGTTTAACAGAAGTGTGATACAGTATTTCCATGTGAGCGTGCAGGCTGGTGATTTGTTATTACAAATTAAATACTAGCAGCTACTCAGATAAGATAAGCTACACAGAAGCGGATGGCAGCTGCTCAAGGGAAGGGAAGAAAACGAGAAGGAAAATGAGGGAGTGGAAGCACAGGAAAAGAAAAATAAGAAAAAAGCAAAAACATTTGAAATTTGCCAAGTGTGATAAAACCTGCGAAGATTTTTTTAAAAACTGGAAATGTTCCTTTTCAGTATAGGTGGTACTAAAATACAGATGGCTGAATTCCTGTTGCAGATTTCTGTTCCTTTCTTCTTGTCGGAGAAAGATTTATTTGGGAGCAAAAGGATATTTCTATCTTGTTTCTTTGTTTTTCTGCACTCGCTATCACTGTGTGCACGGCTGGTTTCCACGATGCTGTCAGGCACTTGGGCTCTCATCCAGCAAATACTTAAGCACACGTGTAACATCGCAGCAGCGTAAGGTTATCCATGTGCTTAGATGACTTTGGGTCAGGATCTTAATATCTCTGCAGCTCAGATGTGACTTCCACACAGCAAGGAGGAGACGCAGAAGAGCCAGACAATTAGAAAATGTTATTGTGAGACCACAGAGATCCTGGCAAGAGGGCTCAGGGGGTAATTCGCTACCTGAAATATTATTTCGGTCTGGGGAAAAAATTGCTAAATCAATTGTTCTCCAGAAAGTGCTGCTTTTGGGCATTGGAAGCAATCAGCAAATTCAGTTCAAATGAGCCAAGTTAGGTTAAATCGTGCAAAGAGCACAGTTTGAGAGGAGAAGGGTGGGCTGTGCTTACCAGCCAAGCAGTCCCCAAGGACGAGGGAGGGTGACCGTCAGCGGGGCAAGCGACAGTGACCCCTCCTGCCCATGTGGCTCTGCCAAAATCCCACTGCAGAGGAAGACCTTCATTTACAAATGCCCCTGGCTTGTTTTAAAAATGCCCAGAAAGATTTCTTTGATCCAAAGGGATTTTTTTTTCCCTGCATATTGCCAAGTAATCAATTTTTGTTTGATCCAAATTACTTTTCCCTGTTTTCTTTCAGTTTAGCCCCCAGATAAGTGCACACAACTGAAGTGCATCAATTAATGGAAAGCATCCACATTCAGCAGCAAAGTCTGTCTTCTGGATGGTCCCTTAGGAGTTACTGATCATGATTACTGGATGATGGGATTGTTTTCCAGCTAACAATATTGCAGTTTTCATCTGCTCTCTTCAGTTTTCGAGCTGATCTCCTGGTGCTTTAGTGCCAGTGAGGTGGGATCCCTGCAAGGGTGATTCCCACCCAAAGTGCTTACTGCTGCTCAGAGGCCAAATTTTTGACATGGTGGCCAACCTCAACTCCTTTTGCACTCCTTGCTGTGGTTTGGGGGACAGCACAGGCTTGAGGTCCTTCCCAACAGATGGGAAGGCATGAGGCCATCCTCTTGGGGGAGAGGCTCAGTGTTGCAGGCTCCAGCGATGCTGTGACACCAAGTCTCTGGGCCAGGGAATGGGCCCCAGCTCCTTTCAGCTGCTGGAGTAGACATAGTCAGTTATAGTAGATATAGAGTTTCATCTTACTCATGGTTCAAGATGCTTCTCCCACCTAACCAATGAGTATTGCAGAGAGAGGGCAAGGGTGTTGAAAGGAGAATGGGCAGAGAGAGGAGAGAATGGAGGAACATCGGCATATGGGAGGAAATGCAGGGGGGATGCAACAGCCCCAAAATCATCAGCTCTCGTGAGGAGACGGGTGCAAACAGAAGTTTTAAAAGATCATGTGAGAAGTTAGTGCATATCTCAGGAGGAAGAAAAATCGATGCAATGCTACCTAGAGGATAGGTGAAGGCATTATTCAGGCTCAAATGCCAGAAAAATTGTTACAGACCAAGTGATCCTTTCTACAAAATACATCACAAAAAGGCAGTTCATGATACAAGAGCTTTCCACTGCCCCTCAGTAGCACCCATCAGAGGCCTTTTTTTGGGAATATGTTCTCACTGCCGATGCTCACACCCTCCCAGAGCTCCAGTCCGGTGGCTCTTCTAACTGCTAGGAAGGGTGCTGGGGGAATCCCCAAAGCATATGGTGCTGTACAGGAATCCAAAATTGTTGTTTCTGAAAGTGGAATCATTCACTCTCCCTGGGAGCAGGAATTAGTGGCACTAAAGAGCCATGACAGATATATGGAGTGCGCAGGATTTTCTTACAGTACTGCATTCCTGGCAAACCATCTTCCACCTGATTTGACTCAAACAATAATTCTTTCACTGGGCCACCGTCAGTGAAAGGGGTAGGCTGAATCACTTTCCCTTCTTGTTTTTATTCCAACCCCCCCTGTGCTGGTAGTGCCATGTCAGCTGTACCAAAACTAAAATGTCTTTTCCTGTGGGTTTTTTTCCACCCTGTTTTTCTACAAGAGCAAAAGTCAACATGACAACATTTTGCTGAGCTCTGTTTCTGTCTCTTTTTTATCTATGTAACTGATGCCAACAGAAACATTATCCACTCTTTCAAACAGCAAGATGATGAGGTCAGTAAAACACGTGGGGGTTTTTTTATATGTATATAATACATTAAAACTATGCCTACTAGCTTTTTTTTCTTCATTTTATTAATAACAGTAAAAAGTCATGCATGTTTGAGGGAAGATTTCAAGATGCAGCACTTTTCTAAGTGTTGTTTTGGTAAGAGGAAAGCCAACACTAGATTCTCAGCTGCTTACAGGGATGTGGCTCCTTTCTGAGAGCAAGGATTGACACCAGGGAAGATATAGTCTTTTGTGGGTTCAAAGATCAACCCATATAGAATTTCTGCTCCCTGCGTGTCTTCCATTTTATGGGCAAACAAATGTTATCTATTGTTAGCTCTGCAGAGCCAAAAGAAGCACGGGAGGAAGAGCTGGATTGCATCCCACCTTCTAGCACCTTCTATCTGTGTGTAAGTTATTACACAGGTCCCGATACATGTATGTTCTAGGCAGATTTAGGTATTACAGATATCTATGTGTATATTATGATACATATAACACCTGTTACTGTAGTCAATGAAGCTCTGGTGGACTGTTCATCATGTTGAGGGTGAGGGAACCAACTCATGTCCCCTGGTAGTTCCTGCCACAGGTCCCAGACTTGGAGGGATGGGAGGGAGGGAGGAGGTCCCAAATGCAGGATAGAAACCTTTCCCTGTGAGGCATGACGTCCCTGTAGTGGGAGAAGGAGTGTGAGTCTTTGTACCGTGGTCCCAGGTGGATGCAATGCATTTGCTTCTCAGCAGGCTTCAGCCTTTAAATATCTTTAATGTATTTTTCCAGTCAGTGCCCGTGTCTCATTGCTTTGTGCTCACTTGGTTGATTGACAGTACAGAAGAGACTGGTTTGGTGTTGGGGGTTTTACTGTGGCAAAGTTAAGTTAAATCAGGGAATATAGGCTCTTCTGCTATTTTTAGCAGGATTCTTTGGCTTTTTGCTTTCATTCTGTGTCCGTCTGTGTGGTGTAGAGGTCTCCTTTGCCCCTAGTCCTGGAAAGCTTTGTGGGTTACTGCAAGTGCTGGGGAGAAGTAGGGGTTTCAGTCGGAAATTCAGAAAATCTCCCCATGGAGGAGACATCCCCAGCCACCATCAGCGGGGACATGCAGTGTGACCCCTGTCAAGCGCTGGGAACCGGGAACAAGACACTTTAGGCTGCCATTATTGTATGTTTTTCACAGCATTGCCCCTTTTTTATTTCACTCAGCATCTTTCAGCTGGCTGAAAATTATAACCTTCACAGCGTATAATTAGCACGTCCTTATAAACACCATGCATGGTTAAAAAACTCCTGAGGGCTCTTGTCCTGCAGCAGAAATACCCCATAAAGGAGAGAGCAAGGGTTGTTTTTATGCTGGAGGACAGAGGTGCTCTGCACACGCGTGTGTCTGTAGGTGTGGAGTACCAGGCTAACATGGGAGTGGAGCAGATGTGGGTCCCTGGGCTGCTGCTGCGGGGAGCTCCGGGGGGACCCTGCCCGGCCGCCCCCACCAGCCCTTCGGGCATCCGCAAAATGCCATTGAAATATTTTGTGACCACTCAGATGCATGTGTTGCATTGTCCACTTTTGTGAAAGGGCTTTTAAAAGAATCAAAAACATTGAAATCACGTGCACACATTTCTGACAGACGGATAGAAAATAATGCACCATGCAGTGTTGAAGGATATCTTTTCAAACTGCAATCCCAAACTTTCTGTTGTACTGTGCAAACATTGCCATTAAGTGAAAAAATACATCTGTATGTTATGGTACAATTTTATTACTGGGTGTTGACATGAAGTTTTAGCCTTCTATACTGGATTAATATGTGTGATTGTTTGTAACACATGTAGTCATCTGTGGGATTTTTAAAACTCATCACTTCATTCTTGTTCTGTTAAATCGTCACAGGTTTCCCGGCTAACTGTGAATATTTTCTTTTAAAGGCATGAATTTTAGGCAAAGGGGGCTGCCTTATACTATTGTAATAACTCCTTGAGCCCTTTTCACTGCTTTGCATCAAGGCCCAGGGGGCAGCTCATGATCCCGGAGGGCTTTGACCCACAGTATGAACTGCCCTGGGAAGGTCCAGCACAGCAGTGCTGCTGGAAAGGTGGTTTGTAAGCTGTATTGGAGAGAGAGAGAGATTCACGTCTCACTAAATGCTACATAAACCAGCGCTGGGTGTTGCTGGTGTTGAGCTAAATACCCTGCGTGCCTGCTGCTCTCACACTCGGGAGATGGATGCAGAGGAGGGCAATGGGGCTCAGCGGTCCCCCCGCTGCCCGCCAGGCCCACATCCCCATGATCCTCCTTCTGCCTTGGATGGTGGGAAGCCCTCCCCAGCACCCCTTTATGCACCATCCCAGGCTGTCTTTTCTTGTTTAGCACTTTTTCTTTCACCTGTTGCAGAGGGGCCAAAGCCAGCTTCAGCTGAGGATGCCCTGGTGTTTGTGTTTGCAGCACCCATGTGGCTTTATATCTGCTTCTGCTTTCACCACAGCCATCTACTGCAGGTGGTTCCAGGTATTTTGTATCCCGTGCACCGGTCAGTGACCGTCAATGAATCAGACGAGCACAGGAGTATTTCATTGTTGCTGACACTTTGCCTTTCCTCCCTGCTGCTTACAAGTGAAAGCCTCTCTCTCCTCCCAGCCTCTCCCACATCCTGCCCCGCTGTGTGCATGTGCTGTGGGGCTCTGCTAAGATGGTGTGCAGAGGAAAAAAAAAAAAAGGAAATTTGGGGGAAGGAGTGGATTTTAGCTAGAGTTACAGTGAAATCTGAGACACTGGTGTGGTGTCAGTGCCTGCAGGACAGGGCTCTGCAGAGCTGAGTCGGAGCCAGGTGGAGGCAGGCACTGCTTCGCCCCCCTTCCCAGGGTGTTTTGCCGGGAGCAGCAGGGGAGGCATCGCGGGCAGGCAAGCAGGAGGGGCTGGTGGCTGAGGCTCAGGGGCGCAAGGCCGAGCTGGTCAGGCACGTCTAGGGGTCGGCCCGCAGTCCCGCAGCGCTTCGGCAGGGACCGCTGCTCCCTTGCCCCGAATCTGGGCAGAGATGCTGGTGACGGAACACCCATCTCCATGGCTGTGAATAAAACCTCAGCTGTGTGTCATTTGGAAAGACCCTAATTTTAGCTAGCTGGTGCAGCACCCGGCTGTGCATCATCGAGGTGCCCCGGTATGCACGGAGGGCAGCGCTTCTGCCCCTTTTCTGGGGCAAAACGGGTGTATAAGATTTTTTTCTGCCAGAGGCTGAGGATACAGGAGGAAGAGGAAGAGAGAGGCAGGTTTTCATATGGGGACAGGGTTAAGAGAGCGTCGACGATGGGAGCAACCCCTCCGGCGCAGCCAGCTCCAGCGAGCCCTTGGTGTTTGGCTTGTCCAGGCGCCCGTGATGGTTCCAATGTGCGCGCAGTATGACAGATGACCTATTGAAATAATTTCGGAGCAGTGCTGGGGTTGCCAGGACAACCAGTGCTCCCCGGGCTTGCGCCGGGCCATGTGACAGCCGCCTTGACGTCAGCTGGAGGCAGAGCCTGCGGTTTCGGCCGCGCAGCCAAAGCCTTGTGAGAACCTGGTGGATGCTGGATTTATCCCCGCCGCCGCCGCTGCTGTTTCTCAGGGGCTGCCAGAGCATGGACTATTAAAAACTTGCATTTCTGCAGTGTGAGGTAACCATTTGCTTTATGTTCTCTTCAGGTATTTTTTTTTCCTTTAAAAAAGAAATAGAATAGAAAGCAGCTTATCGTGACTGATATTTTTTTCACTTGTTTGTTTTGGCTGGAAGTTTGCCTTTATGAACAAGCCCGGCACTATCAGATAAATGCAAAGCTGCTTCCAGTTACTAATTCTGTGTGCAGACTGCAAAGCGGAGTTAAATTTAGATTAATGATCCATGAAAGGGGAATAAAATTATATTGTTCTCGTTTGACACTTTAGGAATACAAATGAACATGAGTAATCCTAGGCTAATGCATTTGGGAGTTAAAAGAAATTATGTTTCTCTATTGTGTTGATTTGGGCATCTTTACAGCTTTATACCTCTGTTGGAACTTGTAGTTTTTTTATGCTGCCCAAGTCAGGCGGGTTTGTACCCAACGTATTCAGTGAGGGAGAAACCAGCAGCCGATACAGCTAGGAACAGCTTGAATCCAACTCCCAAAGTTGAAGTCTTTAAATCATCTTTGTTCACACGGAGTCCCCGCACCCCGTGCGCTCCCCGGGCTTTCTGTCCCTCTCCCGGGGCATGCAGCACTCTCGACTGTATAGTGTTTGCAGAGGAAAGGATCAAGAGCTTCCTGAAAAATTATCTGAAATATGCCAAGAGAACATTGCTGTAACACAGGGTTTTTCTCACATGCACAAGTACAGCTCGATTTCGCTTTTTTTTTTTTCCTTCTGTTGTGGGTTGAGAGTGGTTAGAATAGCTAAAAGAAGAACTGCAGCATGAACAGCACCACGGTAATTGAAAAATGAAATGCCATTTGAGTCTTTTTGTACACAGAAGAGGGAGTTTAGGTCTGTTTCTGTATTGCACTTACTCTGAGGGGGCTGGTACAGGGAAGGAGATCCCAGCGCTGCTGAAGTTTAGCGACGTAGCCTGAGTTTGTTTGTGTGGGAACATACAGATTCGTTCGAAGAACAGATTACAGCTGAAGCATCGTGTGCGCTATTTCCTGGAAAAGTATGCTAGATCGTGCTTATCTTCTCTAATTATATACTCCTGTTCCCTTCCTCCCGAAGTTCAAAGGGTTTATTGATAACGGTAACGATTTTCTAAAACAGCTGCCACTCTGAAGCAATCACGGAGCTACAAAACAATTTGAAACTCAGAGCAATAAAAGATAAAAAAATTCTATAAAAATTATTCTGATGTTACTAAATGCAACAGAAGTAATTGTTTCAGAAAGGTAGCCAAGGCAGAGATTAAAACTGAAAGCACTTCTGTAAGGAAAGTCATGGCTTAATGCTCTAGATTTCATTGCATTTGGCATTCTTAACAGAGCAACAAGGATAAATACATCTGAAACCTCTAAATGATTTCACTTGACGTTATCTCATCTGTTCTTTCCAATTTAACTCTTGTGCCTGAAATATCAATGTTTGGGGGGGTGAAATATTTTAAATTGTCTTTATGAAATTCTTCACCTGATGCCAGTGCATCAGTGGATGAGGAATCTTGACCAGGGTTTAGGAGCCTCGCAGCTTCGCCGAGGAGGTGCTCGCACCCCGTGCTTAGCCTTCCTGCAGGGAGCTGGGCTCTCGGCATCCTCGCCTGGGTGAGCTGGCCAGGCTGAGCTGGGCACAGCTGCTCCCCACCTGGCTTGAGGAGCCGTGTTTCAGCTGAAGGTGGTCTGTGCCCCCCCACCTGCATGTGAGTCCCCCCAGACTCTGGGTGCTGGGGGCAGGAGGGGAGGGCAGGGGGACGTGGCTGATGGGACCACAACCTCTGAGGTCTGCTTGCTCGCCAGTTTACATCAGTGGGGCAAGGCTGGCGAGGCACGGGGACATGGAGTGTGGGGACAGATTCAAGCTGAGCGGCACTTGCCATTCAGAAAAAGTCATTCACCTCCACATCTGGGGGATATGGCTCCACATATAGCTGTGGTTGCCTGTCAGGTTGGACTTGAATCATCGGTGTGGCAACGATGCTCAACGAGGGCTGGGTCTTCACCTCATTCATTTAGGTTTGAATTGTAGAATCGTAGAATCATTAAGGTTGGAAAAGACCTCTAATATCATCAAGTCTAGCCATCCATCCAGCACCACCATGCCTACTGAACAACGTCCTGAAGTGCCACATCTGCACATTCTTTGAACACCTCCAGGGATGGTGACTCCACCACCTCCCTGGGCAGCCTGTTCCAATGCCTGACCACTCTTTCAGGAAAGGAATTTTTCCTAATATCCGATCTAAACCTTCCCTGATGCAATTTGAGTCCATTGCCTCTCGTCCTATTGCCAGTTACCTGGGAGAAGAGATGAGCACCTGCCTCGCTACAACCTCCTTTCAGGTATATATTCCTTTCAGGAATATAGTGTCCGGTAGCATTTGATGCCTTGAAAACACCTGCAAGGTGAAAAATAATTGATGCAGCTTTTACTCAATAGCTCTTCACTAGGAATATTTTAAAAACAGGTCCCTCATCTCCAGCTGGAATGGTCATACCTTGCTTTAGTGATACTGAGCAAGTCTTCAAGGCACTAACTCGACCTGAGAGAGGAGGATGATAAAATGCTTCACGTTTTACCAGAAGGGTCCCAGCCATGTTGTGACAAGAGGTCTGAGAGACAGCATTACTGGGGAAGCTGGTGAGTGCCACTGAGGATGCACAGGGATGTTCCCAGTCTGGTAGAATGACCAGCTCTGTCCCCTCTTGTTGAGTCTTGGGGGGCTTCGGGCATCCTGTCGGCTCAGGCCCCGTTGAGCCCTGGAGGTGGGGATGGCCGAGACATGGTCAGGCAGGGAGCTCACAGGCAGAACGAGGGTCTGCGTCTGGAGGAGAGGCATAGGTCACTCTTCAGGGCCAGGGCTGGGGAGCGTGTGGGAAAGCCATCCCAGGGCTGTGTGCCTCTGCTCGGTGATTTCCTGCTCTCATTTTCGCTGATCAACTCTGTACGAAACCCTTTTGACAAACAGTCGGATTTCATGTTGGGATTGTGTGAAATTACCAGGCAACATAATGCTCATCCTGCCATCTCTGCCCTGCCGTGCCTTCACCCACTGTGAGTAAAGAAGCAACCTGTAGGTTCCTTCCTATGGCCGAGAGGGAAGGAAAGGTGCCTGCAGCCCATCCCTTGTCTTCTGCCTGACACCATAACCGTTACACTGCCAGCTTACCTGGACTTGAAATCCTGTGAAATAAAAAGAATAAATTGAGATGCACAGGGGCATGGTGACACTCCACCTTCTTCTGGGAAGGCCAGGTTGACCCTCATACCTCCCAGCAACCTTCATATTATTTGAAAATGTCACCCCCTTGCACACACACAATCTTTTCTGACAGTCTCCTCATCCATGGAGAATGGGGAGCAAACCAGCAGTGCCTGAGGAATTGGAGCACTTCACCTTAGGAGAGACCTTGGCTGAAAAAAAGGCTGAGATTTCCTGGAGTCACTTTTCACACAGCTGTGTGTGAAATTACAAAACAGATGCAAGCTGTTGATGCCTCTAGCCTAGTAATAATAACACACTTCAAGCCTTTAGTGTACTCTCCCTTGATCTGGTTGAGTTGATGGACAATGACAATCTAAATTTAGGCTAGAAGCATAATAAAGCCTAAAAAACCTTGCAACACAGAGCACTGATTCCTTCTTGCATTTTTTCAAACAAAATGAGATTTCTGCTGTGCTTTTGAAGATCTTAGCTGCTACTCAAGGCAGTATTTCAGGGGGGAGGAGTAAAATCTTCCGTACAGGGAGGGGGAATTGTCAGACAGTGGGAACTGCTGTAGCAGTATGGAGTTTCAGGCTCTTATATTACATATTACAGAAGCTGTTTTCCACCCAGCTAAAAATCATTACATTGTGCTAATTTAACATCCTGCATCAACATTAGCACCAACTGGTTCAGATGATAACTGAGCTGCAGTAGAGATGTGGTATTTTAATCAACAGTTGCTTTTCCAATTAAACCCAGATGCCATGCGTATGCTACTCTGACTGCAACAGACAAGTTGACCTGATTGTTGGTTCCAAGCTAAAGTAACAAATATCCTAACTCTGGAATGTTTTTGGTAGTCATATTTTAGAAATAAACTTGCATGGTGAGCCAAAATCTTTGCAGACAGTTATAGTCAGATAACAGTTAAAAAAATAGACTATGTTTTGGCTGTACTTCTGCTGCTGTTAAATTTATCTTCTTAAATAGCAGGGAGTATGAATTGAGGTTTGAGAAACAGTAATTTTGTAATTATTTTATATGGATCGAATTATTCTGTCATCAAATTTGCATTTCAGACAGCATTACAGTATGAAAATATAATTAGAAACTGTAATTCAGGAATTGCTGAATGTGATATTTCCCAGAGGGAGCACTGTGAAGAAGCTGCCCTCACTGTAACTTTAGCAAATGTTGAAATCCTATAGGTGGAAAATGTGAAGGATGAGTTGTAAAGTTCCTCTCCCTTCTGCGGTCTCAACATGCCATCAACTTTCTGCCGAACTTCATTTTTTTGTAAGATTCATTTCCACAGAAACATCTAATCATTAAGAGCTGAAGTGCTCAGATCCTGTTCTGCTGTATTTCAGTCTGGCTGTGCTGATAGTTGCTGAATTGCTTTCAGCCATGAAATGACACTGAGATAATGTAAGGATCTGATTTATACACAGAAAGGTCAAGAAGTTTGTAGTTTGGGCTGAAATGCTGGTTTTAATTTGCCCAGTGCCCAGAATTCCCAGCCATGCCTCCTCTCATGGGAAAGAGCAGATGGATCTAGGTTTAGCTCTCTTTCTCTTCTTTTGTAATTCAAGACTTTTTGCTGTACATGTTCACAGTGTTGTGCAAAGTTTCAGCTGTGTAAATCTCACTGATTTCTATCCTTAGAGTTTTTTATTAGTTTTATTATGAGCTTTGGCTTATCACAGACATACCAGCTGGAAATGAGCACATTCTCTCTTTTTAGTTGGACTTGTGTTGAGAAGTCCCTTCTGATTTTGTCTGAAACACTCCTTTGGAGTTCCTGCAACCTGGAGCTGGTATTGGCAACGTGAGCAAAGGACAGGAGCCACAGGGCATAACTGCAGGTGATCTGAGAAGGGATTTTTGTTAGGGAGGGTGCGATAAGATGGGTTGTCTATTTATGCATAAGTGGCCTCACTTGGGGAGCCCTGTGTGAGTGCTGCACAGGGGCAGGAGCAGCTCCTAGGCGTCACACCAGTATTTCTGCACATTTACTTAGAAACTCCAGAGGGGCAGACAACAACGTTTCAGCCATCTTTGTGCACAGAAGCAGGTGCACACTGGGGCTGAAAGGCTTTGAGACAGGTTTATACCTGCCATGTTTGTCACAAAGCCTCTTAGCAGTGTGCTGAATTTCCCTGTCGAGAGAATGGGGGCTCAGGAGTGGACCAGAGCCAGGCTGGCCTGGCACAGGAGCAGGATGGACCGCGGGACAAGTGATGCCACATGGGTAAGGGAGAGCCCTGGGCTGGACAAAGTGCCTGGGTGACAGCGGGATGAGGCCAGGGACAGGCTTGCCACGTCTTGGCTCTTCTGCCATCATCGCTGCGTTTGGCCCGGCAAGGACCTCTGGTAGCATTGCCCAGTGTCACAGGTTGTCCACGGTGTGGGCCACCCAAACCTCATGTGAAATGGAGTTGCTTGAGGGCGGCAGGAGAGAAAAATGTTGATGCTCTGTCATTTTGCTGCCGTCTGATGTAATGGTGGCTAAAAGAGCTGCTTTCTCTGCTGGACCCTGGGTTCAAAACAGGGCTGGAGATAAACTACACAGCCAACTCTTGCACAGCACATGCTGCTGGAGAACAAATGTTTTGTCTTTAAAAGTTATCATGCTTGTTCTCATGTTACAGAAGAGATTAGGTTTTGGACAGCCCCAAGATGATGAGTACGGAGGTTTTATTAGACAAAAAGATCAGGTAGTTTTCAGGCTTTTGCTCCAGAGAAGGCAAGTTACAGAGGAAGACGGTCAAAGTTTGCTTCTTTCCTTGCCAAATTTCCTCACTCCTAGCACGGGCAGGTTCCCCGATTATGCCTAATACGGCCTTCCTACATCTCCTCCAGGACTGCAGAAACACAGTGGATCCAGCTCATTTGAAGTGTCTAAGTTCAGCTGAGTAATACTCGAAGAGACTTCAGCTATGAAGCAATTCAGCCCCAAGAACCTTTAACTCTAAAGAAAGTATTCTGCTCATGTTGTGTGCATGTTCCTAATGGCAAATCCAAGATGCCAGGGGGAAGCGAACACAAAGCCGTTGATTATTTCCACAACCTCTACATGCTTCCTATCACAACACTATTCTTTTGTGCAGAATGGCAGCATGATTGCAGAGTCCTCTTTAACTTTACCATTTTAGCAAGCCCAGGTCCAATTAGAGCAATTATATCTCAGCAGAAACACTGTCTGTTGTCCTCTGGTCCTGCCTGTCAAATGTCCTATTCATAGCTGTTTATCTTGCATGAGATTTTTCATATAAAGTCGTTCTGACCCTACTAAAACAGTCTAATCTGAAGGGTAGCCTGCATTTTTGCGGACTTCTTTCACAGGCTGACATGAACAAGAAGAGTGCAAAATTACAGCTGGCCAAGGATGCATCTTTCAGTCTAACCACGGTCTCCACTTGCTTGAAAGTTATTGCTGATTTGACACAGCACTCTAATTTCACTTTCAATAGTTTCAGTTCAGCTTTCACTTTCAATTATTTTACTGTTGAAAATTGAGAACATTATCAGAATTTTCAGTTCTTCCTTGCCACATTGCAGAGTTTCAAAAATCAAAATCCCCAACGTATGTTGCAAGGTACGTAATGTTTGACAGCACATGATATTAAACCACTTACAGCTCTGAGGTCTATGTGGCACTATGCAGTCACGGAGTTATTGAAGAGCCATCTTCTTGAAGAAGGTAACAGGCACTTCTGCAGAAAGACAGTCTACATTTTGCATTACCTCTGCTGTCAGAGCCTGATGAAGGAGCTGAGTGACTCTTGCCAAGGAAGTCTCACTTGTACCCACCAAGGTAAATGCTGAGAAGCAGGGTTGAGTGAAAGGCAGAAGTGTTGGGACTTGAGAAGGTCAGGGGCAGTGGAAAGAGGAACCCTTTCTGAACAAAAAACGGATTTTTGTTTTCTCATACTGCTCCTGGAAGTGAAGATCCAGGGAGAAGTGTCTGGAGCCTTTTTCCCGAAACAAAATTAACTTTTTTCTGGCAATTCAGAAATGAGATTGTCTGTGAGATAGCAGCCCCCAACCCTGCTGCTGCCTCTATGGCATCCGTGGGATCCCCAGCCGACACACACAGCAGCCTGCAGGCAGGCCCTGTCGCTTTAGGAACTGAAAACAAGAGCTTAGACCGTAGTCATTCTTCCTCCAGCATCATCAGGGCAGCGGTTCCTCCATGTTTATTTCCTACTCTGCCTCTCTTCTGCTAGATTTTAGCCCACACAAGAAGGTGGCTGGTCTCTTTGGTCAGGACAACCTGCGGAGCTGCCCATGGCTGTGGCCCAGATGCCACCCGTGCTTCCCTCGGCGCAGGATGCCACAGGCAGGAGAGCTGTGCTGGTGCTGGCCAGGGCTGCAGAGAGACCTTGCAGACCTGGTCACACTAGTGGCAATGATAAATGAGATCTGATGAAACAGCAGTATAACATTCTCCACGCCAGGTCTGAGGGGGTCTCAGTGAATGTATGGAGATGAGTTTATAATGGTAGATGTCTTCTTGGATCTGCAGCCTTGGCAGATTCAGTTTCTTTTCTTGCAGCAGTGATGGCCTATTCTCTGTGAACCATGGGCAGCAAGCTGCTCTGCAAGGTTAGAGCCCCCCATTCACCAAGTCCACATAGTGCTTGTGATGCCCCAGTTAGAAACGTACAATTCTTTTGGAGATGACAAAAGGTGACAGAAGAGCTAGCAGGGTGATGGTGTGCCTGAGTTATCCTCTTTTCATTAAACACTGGGGCCGTTGCAGAAAGCCCCATCTCACTTAATTCAAAGTGTCTGACTAAAAATCAAAGTGTATTTCACTATAAGCTCACTGTGTGACAGTTAGTAGCTCACTGTGGTGTTGCTCCTGTACTGGGAGCCTGTAGTAAAACACTCCTGTCCTGCGTGTGGGTCCCACTGTGCCTGCAGACGGCACTCTACGCAGGGCAGTGAAGAGGCAGCCGGGAGAGAAGGAGTTAAAACAAGCCACGGTTACCAGTTTGAGGCATTTTCAAAAATAGCAGCTTTTCTTTTGTTTGCTGAATTCCCCGTGCTCTTCCAGTGCTGTTCCCATTATTCACTTCTTTCCCAAAATAACATTTCTAAGCAGAGGAATGGCTTGAGCGGGGAGAGGAGGGGATCTGCAGCCGGGCTGGACAGCTGCACGCTCTGCTGTGCCTGCGCCGAGGGCCTCTGAGCTGCCCTTGGATGCGAAGGGCAACTACCAGGCAGGTGGCAGTTCCCAGTATTTCAGGCAATTTTGCCTCCTTGGCGGTGAACCTAGCAAGTCCCTCCTGACAGCCCTCAGTGGTGCTTCTCAGGGGCAAGCTTTGGGTTTGCGTAGCTTGCAGCTGCCTTTGCAGAGGAACGTTTATTATTCTTCTTTCAAAGGGGAAGAGTGAACATGTCCAAATGGCTTCCAGCTACAGAGGGGACATGCTTGTGGCCAGCATGGTGGGAAGGTGCCCTGGCTGGCAGCGTGCTCCTGCCATCCAGCGTCTTTGTAGCCCAACTTGACCAGAAGCATCTCTTGCTGGTGGATGCTGCTTTGAAGGAGAAGGAGCCTTTGGGAAAATAAGCCCCAGCGAGCCTGGCCCCACAGCCAGTGACACAGACAGATCCCACTGAGCCAGGACACAGCCCCAGCCCTCAGGGTGCCTCGGGTGCCCCATCCTTGAAAGCTGATCCGGGAAAGAAGCTGCTCCAGAGGGGCTCCCAGGCAGCACCCACCAGGGCTGGCCAGGGACACCCCTCTCTCATCCCTCACAGTCAGGCACAGAGCCAAACACTGCAAGCTCCAGCAAGATGTGTCGGCAGCCTTCCCCCGGGGATGCGGGGGGGAAGGCGGAATAGAAGCCCTCAGCGGAATTAAAAATTAATTGCTCACAGCAGCAGCTTGCTGTCACTACATCCCAGTGGTTCACCTTCACTGTGGCTGGCTGGCTGCCCAACTGCTGGGTGGAGGGAGAGGAGCATCCCATCCTCGCTGCCCTCACTGGGGACCAGCCAGCCCTCGCAGGGCCCTGGCAGGGGTAAGGAGAGGAGCTGCCCCCCCGCTACTTGTGGGGGCTTTGGCATGCAGGACCCCCCAGCTCTGCCCCACTGACAGCAGCAGCTCTCGCCTCTCTGTGGAAATCCCCAGAGTCATAGTGAAAGGCACGGTGAAAGGAGGTGGCTGGACGCAGATGATTCACCCACTGCATGGACCGATGCTGCTGCTAAATATGGGGGGGGCGGGGGGCCGGACTGCTCGCGCCACAGCCCTCTCACTGCTCTGGGGTCTGGATTAACCCCAGCAAAGGGCCTGCTTAGCATGGGCAGAGGCTGAGCCTGCTGGGGATGGCATCTGGGGCACAAGGGTGAAGCCCACCAAGGCTGGTGTTCGGGGGTACAAGGGCTGAGCCCCTCTGAGGCTGGCATTCGGGGTGCCACTGGCACATATGTGCAGAGCAGTGTCCGTTGCGGTGGAGAGCAGGACCCACATATACACGATGTGGGAGCAAGGCTCTGGGCTCTGTATCGCTGTCAGCAGAGGGCTGCCAAAATCAGACAGAAGCCTGGGTGCAGAGCTGCAATGGAGATGCCCTGGCCCCTGCCTGCTTGTATTTCCAGAGAGCACCAGCACCAGGCAGACTCTGTCTACCAGCAACCTCCTCCCCAGCTGGGGCTGCCAGTGCCCACCCCTCCATTCCCACCATTCCCACCTCGCCCGTCCAACTGGACATTCTCCCCCCGTGCTCACCAGTGGTGCATTTGGCCCTCCTTTGTGTGCCAGTCAGGCTGCTTGGTCTACAGCCCCTTCAGAGCCACAGTAAGCCCAGCACGGAGCTCAAGGCCACTTGCAGAGCGTGTCCTAAATGATTTGGACCTTGGGTCTAGTTCATACTCCCCTCTCAATACCCCTTTCCCAGCAGGTAAGATCTTGCTTCCTTCAAGCCTTGACATTTCTTGTTTTAGCATAAACATTCAAGTAGATGACAAGCTATCCGTTTTCCTGAGACAATGGCTGTGTCTGTACTATGGATGCTGGCTGTGTCCATGCTGCATGAAATCAGGAGCATCCCCAGCACCAGAGCTCAGTGATCAAAGCCACTCTTTGCCCTGAGAAATCCCTATCCCAGTTCTGCTCCCAGCAAATTCATACCCTCCCAGCTGGTGCCTAAGCCCAGTCTGAGACTTAGCCTGTGCCATTGGGCCTGTCCTATGGGGCAGATGGCACACGGTCACTCCTCAGGAGGGTGCAGAGTTCAGCAGCATGGAGGAGAGAGTTTCTGTGCCGGCTGGTCCCTGTGCTGGGGAATGCACCCAGATGCATTTGCTTCGTAGTCACAGTTGACGTGGTAAATGTCATCACGCACAACTGAGTGGGAATCCTTGAAAAAAATGCTTAAATACAGAAAAGCATTTTTTCTGAAGCCCAGGGCTGGGGAGAGCTCACGAGCTGCAAACTCTCGCGACGGCCACCAGCAGGAAACCGGACCACTGGAGCATGGCAAACAGGCTGGCAGCTCCCATCTGTCGAATAAAGCAGTGGGTTTTTAACAGGATCAGAGTGAAGGAAGTGAGGAACATGGCTAGAAAGAAGGATAAAGAAAACTTTTTCATCTATAGAGAAACAGGCTCTTTACTCAGCCGCCTGTATAAAGGGGCATTATCACATTCAGTGCTGACCTGACTCTGTACAGATGTTTCTTTCCCCAGTGTGTGGCTTTGATGCTGATTTCATGTCACTCCTTGGTACGCATGCTTCATACTGCCTGGTTCAGTTTTAAACCTCTTCTAGTTTACAGTCCAGCTGCAGAGATGGATAGCCAGTGCTACAACCCTTCCGTGCCACTGTTTCCCCAGAATGAGTAAACTGTTATCCAATTGGCAGATTACTATTCTCTAGATTACTATTATACTATTAACCCTCTGAATAAGAGACTAACGTGATCCATTTTTCTAATGCTGTACTGTGCCCACTATCTGTTTTTTAAACCCTCCCTGTGCTGAAGCGAGCACCTTGCGCTGCGCAGTGCCACCGCAGCTCCCGGCTGCCGCCGCCCCACGCACAGCACTGCCTTGGCCATGCACCGCTGTCGAGTGCTTCCCGTTTCACTCTGCGAGAGGGAAGCGATGCCCGGGTGCTCTCTTCGTAAAACTTCAGGGTTGAAAGAGATAAAAAGCAAAGGAGATTTCTGAGTGCAGTTTTCTCCCTTTGCTTCTGGTTTTACTGAAGTCAACATTTACATTTTTGGCCTGGGAGCATAATGTCAGTGGGGTTCGAGAGAGCCAGGGGAGCATTTACCTACCATCTCCTTGCCTGCAGCTTTTCAAGCACTTTTGATTGGTTTTGTTACTTCCTCTGTCAGATGTAGAGTGTTTTCTACTTTCCCCAGATTTCCCAGTGAGATCCGGCTGCCTGTGCCTCTATTCTGAGGCAGCAGCCTCCTGTCCCTGGAGACACTGCTGGCCGCGGGGCTGGTGGGACGTGACTACACCTCAGCCTTGCTAAATGCTGGAAATGCAGCTCATTTATCACATGCCAAGCAGTATTAGGCTATGTCACTTGGTAGCAGGCAAAATCTGTCACGCTGGGACTCTTCAGGCTGAGGTCCTCTTTCAAACTCCTCTACGGACTCACTCCTAACCCCGGGCAAATCACTTAATGTCAGTGGCCATCCCAGTTGGATGAATGTGACCACGACTATGATGTCTTGGCAGGTCCTTTCATGGAAACCATTGCATGGTACTCTGATATCATCTGCAGCTTTACATCAAAGCCCTCAGAGCATCAGGATGTTCGTTGGGCAGTTCTGAACCGCAGGATTTGGTGAAGCAGGACCCCGGCTTTTAGTAAAGCAGGACATGGGCATGAATGCATGAAAGTGTAAAGTTTTTCCTTTTCACTTACAAACAGAAGTTGCCGAGCTCGTATTGCTCCAAATAGTACAGGGGATTTAGGAAGACTAGCATTAAGGCATTTTTTCAGAGTCATTGAATATGTTTTAATCCTTCTTAGTCTTGAGCAGTTGTCTCCCAGTGAACTCACGCAAGGGTAGGTATAATTAAAGATCTGTTCTGCGCAGCCTGCCGTGCATTTATAGCTACGCAACTGCTCTCACTAGTGAAACAGAAATATGTCTTTCTAAAGAAAAGCTCAACAACAGGAAATATTTCTTTCACAAAACTGAACACAAGTTTTTCTTCCAAGCCTCATCAAATAAAAGCGAAAACTTCCTTAAATTTCTAGTTCCACTAAGCACCTGGCTCTAACATAAAATTCCTTGACTTTGTTAATTTTTTAACTAGAATGTGCTGCTGTTTTAAAGCACAGTTGTTTCATTTGGTAATAAAAGTCTATTCAACTATTTGCATGTTTCATCAGCGTTTGCATTCATTGTTCTGCACTGTATTTTGCATTTTGCTTCGATCCTTTCACTGAGGAATCTGTGTTGTCCGAATTGCCACTGCTCAATTGGACGTAACTCCCTATTCCTTACTACTGAAAGTTGGCCATTTAATTCTGGTGGTGGGTAATTTTAATCAAGATTTCACAGTGTGCTAAATTTGTCCATGCAGCTAGTACAGTGACAGGCTTTTCCCCCTGTCATCGCTGAAATCCCCCAGCGCACCCGTTGCAGAGGTTTACGGTCGCTGCTTCTCAGGGGTCTGGCACAAATGGAAGCGGCTCCGTTTTGTGACATGCTCGTTACTGCGGGCATTAGCCTGGAGAAGTGCTGGGTAATTGGATGGTTTGTCATGTCTATTTAAGCACATTATTCCTGAAACTGCTCCTCCTCCAATCAATAAAAGATTCCATAAAATTGTTTAAACATATTAAGAAAAATGTGATTTACTCCAGGAATCTTCAATGCATTTCATTATAAGCTGCTGAATCTAATATACAAAGAAGATCACTTTAATTGTAAATGGACAAAAGGACCATCTACACTATGTTCCTGCTAAGCAACTATCAGCAATATGCACCTTCTCCATCTAATGCAGTTACATAAACTAATTAGGTTTGGTGTTTCTAATGGGAACAGTGGTTAACTATATCACACATCCCCCGAGAGAAACTGGCATCAGATGAATTTGTTAGGTATTGTGATATCTGTTCTCAGCTATTTTTTTCCCATCATGGGGAAACTCACAAGATAGATAGCGAAAATGTGGGCAGAGTTCAGACGATGGGCCGTTGATCTTGTCTCATCTCAAACCGGTTTCACTGCACTTGCTGCTGCCATCTGGAAGCTCATCAGATAGCAGAGGACTATGGTGGTGGTCTCCTCTTGCAGACCTGTGCCTGGCCAGTTTTTGTTTCACCAAGTGCAGTGCCTTGGTGTCATTCACTACTGTTTTGTGTTTTGTTGCTATTTCAAATCCTGAGCAGACAATTTTCGGAGGAGGAATAGAGAAACTCAGTCCAAGGCGGTGTTCTAGCAAACAACAGCTCTGTTCCACCTCTGTTCTTCCCCGTTGACAGCTGACAACCTTCATACAGCTTAACTTCTTGACTTTTTGCATATAAGCACCTGATAGCTAAACAGCAGAATCAAACATCTCCTGTACCCTGCAGCATCCAAAGGATCTGCGTTACTTACTGCAGGAGCAGCCCTCCTTAAAACCATCATTTAGAATATTCGAAACATCAAGAAGACACTCTGAAGGGTGAATACTGTGCTATTTTGTTACACGACGTGCTTTCCAGCCATGAATATCCAAGGGCCATTTTAGTCCCTGTGGAGGAATGGCTGTGCTGAGGTGAGTGAGGAAAGAAGGAGGCCCAGCAGCAGAGCGATGCGTGATGTAACACTGGGGATGCGGGATCAGGAGCGCGGGGATGCGGGAGCACGAAGCCTGAGTGATGAAGCAGCAGCTGCGCACCATGCCCAAGGGAGCAGCCCCGTGCCTTCAGGGCACTGCTGTGTGAGGGTGATCAGTGGAGGGGTTCCTCCTTGACTCTCATGGTGTGGCTTACGGGGAGCACGGGGCAAAGTGCCTTCCCGCTGTCTCAGCCAAGACAGTCCTGGGCATGCCCTGGAGCAGAAGGACAGCTGTCAGGAGGTTGAAGTGCCAACAGCCTCTGTGCCCTGGTAGCACCGGGCCGTGCCTGATGAGAGTCCATCCTGTGCCAGTCCCCCTGTGCGTCCCTGCCAATCCAGGAACCTTGAAAACTGACCCCAAGTGGTCCAGGAGCACAGGACCAGCTGGTATAAAAAGCCATGCAGATGTTTTAGAAAATCCTTTCCTCCTTCTTCCTGTGCATCGGTTCAGTCAACACTGAAATGCAGATGTCACCCAGTAATCTTTGTAAGGTGGTCAGAAGTCTTCAGATGAAAAAGCTATGTGATATACGTAAGTTATTTTGTTCCCTACAGGAGACAAAGGGATCACATTGAGGAAGAAAAGCTTTGTAGAAAGCGTGAATTGCTCCATCAGTACTGAATAGAAACTGAGCACATGACTGACTTTCCAAGAAAGTGGAAAACACTATTTCACAGATTTGGACAACATATTCTGCTGAGCCTCTTGACTCCAAGGTTAAGCCCAGCCAAATATGCATTTTATTGAGGTTACTTTTAAATCTTAATTTCAATAATTTTTTTGCGATAATCGTATTGCTGCTCCCAGTACTCTCTGATGCTCTAATTGACAGAGCTGGCTGGCTCTTCTGACCTGTCTGCTGCATCCTGGCACTCGCTCGTCTGCTTGTATGACCCTCTGCTCACATTCCTGCTGCTCCACATCACTGATGTGCAGCGGTGGGAGATTACATACTGCAGAGGAAGGCAGAGATGTCTTAAACATGTTTACTTAATGTTACTGCCTTTGGTTATCGTCTTGGTGATCCTTTTGTGCCAGAAAGACCCTGCCCACCATAAGACGCGTGCTTGGTTTTTAGGATGCCATTTTTCTTCCGGAGGAAAGCAGGACAGGAGGACACATCCCGACTTGTGCAGTCCACTGCAGGTATCTACATCGTATAGACCTTGTTCCTGGATTTTTTCAAACTGTGTTTTCACATGAGATAGGCCATTTCTGTTATGATCTTTGGAGAAGGCTGTTCCACAGACGTCACTGCTCCAGTGGTTAGAGATTTGCTTCTCATTCCTAGCCAAAATTTATTCGTGGCTAGTTTATACCCATGTGTTCTTGTGCCAGCATTGTCCTTCAGTTTAAATAGCTTTTCTCCTTCCCTAGTGTTTACCCCCTCTGATGTATTTATAGACTACAACCATATCCCCTCTTGGCCTTTCTTTAGCTAGGCTAAACAGCCGAGTGCCTCTGGTCTCCTCTGAGAGCACAGGCTTTCCATTCCCTTATTTGGCTTAACAGCCCTGCTCTGCAACCACCGAGGGCCAAAATCCCTTTTCCTGTGCATGCTTTCTTGGCCACGTACCGCAGTAATCCAGGTGAGCCTTTGCATCTCCAAACTCTTGTGCAGCCTGCTGTGTTTTCGTTAGCAGCATTGGTACTTCCCCCTACCTAGACTCACCAGATCAGTCTTAGCAGGTTCATTAGGAAGCATCATTTGCCTCCTGTGGATCACATCGTATTGGTGTTTTCCAGTTGTCTTACAGCTATATAAGATCTTCAGCAATCCCTCCTGCTCCATGATTTCTAGTTAAAAGCATCAATTCCATCAATTCTTCCTACTGATCCCTCAGAAACTTCAACCTGTAATAAGAAATTTCATCCCATTGCACTATTCCAGTGCTAATATCTTCCCATTTTTCTTGTGTGGTAGCCTGGCTGTCCAGCTGACAGTGCCTCTCATCTTGGTGTCATCAGCAACTGCACTGCTTTGAGATTACACATCGTGGTTATTAATGAAAATGTTGAACAAGATCCATCCTGAGACTCATCTTTGAAGATTCCTGTTGTAACCATCTTCCATCTGAGATTTCCCCTTTCATTTCAACCCGTGATCCTGAAAGAGGAAACATCTGTCTGACTGTCCAGTACATCTCCCAGCAGGAATGGTTTACTTTAATTTTACCTATGTGGTTTTGAATTAACTTTTCTGTATACACCTAGATATCTATTAGAAATGAAAGTTTGTGCGCTGGTTTCAAAGCCAGTGCAGGCAGGCTTTATATGGGGTTTCCATATAAGGTCAGTTCTGCCAAGAAACTTCAGTTCTAACCTCTAACATTTCTACGACTTCAGTCTGAGATCTCTCTTCAGCAGGACTTGCCAATTGTAGTGCTCAAGTCAGGGTGTTAGCAGACATGTTTTGCTCTGCTTCAGTCTCCCAGAGGGTTATGAAGCCAAATTCATGATTCAAATGACTAAACTCATTATTCAGGCTTAGTACACTTTTTTATGGGAATTTGGAATGGGGTGAAAATTCTTTTGTGCTCTGGCCTGTGTTGTTCAGATCTTGGCCTGCAGAGAAATAGCAAAAATGATATTTGTACCCTTTACATTCAAAATGGGTGAGACTATAAATATCTTGTAGTCCTAAAACAACATTCCTACTAGTTCTTCAATTAAGACTGCAAGACTTCTCCCTCGACATCTCCCTGTGATTGCCCACAAAGATCCTTTCTTCTTTGTGCCAAAGGGTTTAGAGACTTATGGAGGAGTTGGTGGTGACATCCCACAAACTGAAGAACAGAGCTACTTCTCTTTTAGGCTCAAAAAAAGGAAAAGAGGAGAACTTACTGAATATTTGGATGCTCTTTTGATGACAGGAAAAGCAGTCCTTGCCCTCCTTCCCTTGAACAGTTTGGGTTCAATGTTATCAGCTATTTCTTCTGAAAATGTAGTATAAGTAAGAACTAAGTGATTCTCCCTCTAAAAAAAAAAAAGAAAAATGCCTTCAGAAATATCAAATCAGTCTAGTTAAGTCTGTTCCTTGCATTATAATTTTGCTTTTTTTATTAACATCATAGCAGTCTGTGATCTGAAGAATAAGCTTTCACCTTTGCATGCTGAGGGCTGGCTGACAAGACTTCACCTAGTGCTGACATCTGAGATGATCTAAAGCCAAGGACTTTGCCACTCCCATGACACTCCAGACGTCATCTTACTTGCTTGGTGGACAGTTATCCTGGCTGCAGCTCTAGGAATAATTGATTTGAGGATTTGTCTGCTGAACAGAGCAATCAGGCAGAAAAGGCTCTAATTTGGCATGAAGTTGCATTTTCCAGCTCTTTTTGCTAAAATGAAGGAACTCCACAACAACAACAAATGAGACAATTCAGTTTGACATTGGATATTGGGCAAACTGAGACCATCTTCTCCTTAAGTAGTTTTATGAAACTAGCCTCTAATATTTCTGTTTCTGCCTGAAATCAGCCTATGAATTTGGAGTTTGCTCAGTCGCTCTCTAGACTCCAGCTATGGTAGTGAACAGATTTCCATAGCTTGTATGGACACAGCTTAATTTAAGTTTCTGAATATGGAGTTAGATGCCTCCTGCTTTCTGTAGATAAGTAATGTGGAAAGTTTGATACTAAAATGACGGCCTCCTGAGCAGCTGTCAAATGATGTAATTTGGTAAAAGTTGTTTCTAGATTTCATTTAGAATTAGTTGTTTCATTTAGAATGTACTTGCACACATGCCCTGACCCAGTCCAGCTCCCTTGCTCTGTTCAGGCAACACCAGGGACTCTGGCAGTGAATTTCCAGCAGAGCATGCCTTCCACCAAGGAAGTTCCTGCTGACCTGAACCCAATAGAGGGAACACATTTTCTGTCCTCTGCCTCTCCTGTCAATAGAGGACACAGACTGAAGATGAGCAGAGCCAGTCAGCTGGGTCCCCAGCGTGTACAGAGCTTGTGGTGTCAGTCAGAGATGGCCCTGGGAGCTGCAGACCCCAAGCCACTGCAGCGGCTGTTGCAGAGTCACAGTGTGCAGCCGGGTGCCTGGAGCCAGATTTCTCCCCCTCGCCTGTCCTCCCCTCCCAAAGTGTTGTCTGCTGCTGGCAAACCTCTGATGTGGGAAGCATCCAAACCAAAAACAGAGGGAAGGGACTGTATCAGTCTGCAGCTGCTTAGCATCTCAAAGGGAAGACTGAATTCCTTGTATCTGGCAATTGAGATATAGGTAGTCACTTTATTGACAAAATTAGTGCATATTCTAGTGCATCATGTGTACAGATAATGCACTCTGAGATTAAGCTACTGTTGCAATAAATCTGTTAACTTAATTTTAAAAGACAATCGCTCCAGTGAAGTGAGGCTTCATGGCACACTCCACTCCTTTCAATTTCCAGTGCTTCGGAGGAGCAGTCAAGAAAGCCCTCTCTCAGGTAGCCACTCTGCGCCTCTGACCTCCTCCTCTGAAAGCAAAACTTTTGGGGAAGGAAACAGAGCAGCACTATTACTGCCCTCCCTCTGGGTACCAGCATCTGCTCTCACTCTTCACAGCTCGTGTGAAAGGCCGTACGGAATAGTGCTTGGAGAAACCCTTGGAGCAAAATAACTAGGAGTGCTCTCCTGAATCAGGAGAAGACCTGCCTCTCCTTGCCTCCTCCCTCCCCACTCCTGCAGCAGTTCTTGACCGCCCTCACCGTGGGTTTCAGATAGCCGCAGCACCACCAGCCCAGCCCCTGGGCCTCTTACTGCTCTGGAAACGGGTAGATTCTGAGTACTGGTGGCACAATAGGTGCGGATTCGCGCAGGTTATTGCAGCTCAGCAGCTAGAAGTGGAACCAGGAGGAGTAAGGGGGGAGCCACCTGCAGCATGGTGATGCTGGGCAGACTCCTTGCTGGGCCTTTGTACGCGTTTTGGGCTGAGAGATGGCTGAACACACTTGGCATCACACAACATCAGACAGCATCTGGGGATTGCTCGATACCTGTGGGCTTCCTGTGGTAGCCATTTAGGGATAGATTTTGCAGCTGGTAAGGAAACCCCAAGAGCTGGGCATTTCAAGCTGGGCGGCATCTCAGACTTCAGCAGAGAAACTGCTCAACTTGTCCATTTCTGCAGCCTTAGAAACAGGAATGGCTCTACCACAGTGTGCCAGAGACCTGGGGAAAGAGGGGGCTGCGTGTGCATGGGGCAGCTGTGCAAAGAGGCAGTCAGGTGTCTTGTGTCCCCAGAATCACAGAATCACAGAATAGTGGGGGTTGGAAGGGACCTCTGTGGGTGATCTAGTCCAACCCTCCTGCCGAAGCAGGGTCACCTACAGCAGGCTGCACAGGACCTTGTCCAGGCGGGTCTTGAATATCTCCA
>Ga0065711_1030484_pt1 | contig 32362 bp, 14 predicted proteins | sample Hoacrofraction12_FD_59098 | JGI IMG/M metagenome (GOLD analysis project Ga0065711, IMG submission 59098) | Hoatzin crop microbial communities from Cojedes, Venezuela - Epithelial fraction 12 v2 (version 2) | ecosystem: Host-associated > Birds > Digestive system > Esophagus > Crop | place...
AACCTCCCTCGTCCTGCTGGCCACACTCTTCTTGATGCACCCCAGGATCCCATTGGCTTTCTTGGCAGCCAGGGCACACTGCTGGCTCATGGTTAACCTGTCGTCCACCAGGACACCCAGGGATATGTACCTCACAACATTCTGCTCTCTAGTCACAGCAGTGAGTGATCATAATAGAGATATTTTAAATTAATGTTGATATAAACCTTCCATAGAGAAGGCAGTGTGTGGGGAAAACAACAAAACTGTCTAATGCAGTGTTTCACTTTCATTTGCTCATGAACTGTCTCGGTGCTTGTAAACCAAAGAACCAATATTTTGTAAATAATGTCTGCAACAGATCAGCTTCTCAGTTGGGGTAAGCTGGCAATGCACTAGGGTCACAAGAATAACATGTTTTGCAACAGTGGAGAATGTCTTTCGATGTCAAGTAGCAGTACTTCAGTTTCTAGGGAATGTGATCCCATCTGACTAACGTGGAATCAAGAAGTGAGCTGAGCTACTAATTGCTTATCTCAGCAGGGAAAGGCTTTGTGCTCTTAGTTCTGATTGTCCCAAGTTCAGTGTCAAGCAAAGAGCTATGGCTCTACAACAGATAATGTAGGGGAAGGGATGCTGCTTGTTGTCCTATTGGTTTTATCCAGTATTGTGCTTAAATGATGTGACTCTACCCCTCACTGTAGTCAGGTGCTGATCTGGCTGTGCTGAGAACCTGGGGAGCAAGGGGGTGTGTGTGTGTGTGTGTCACTTTGGGGTGTCCCTATCACAAAGAGAAGTGTGGCTTCTAACAGCACCTTGCAGGGGAAGTGCAGCAGTTGAGGGAGTGCTGGCTGCCCATCCTCCCTGGGAACAGGTACACACCATTGTAAAGCAACAGCTGAGGACTACTTCTCCTTAATTAGAGCTGGAGAAGTTGCTGAACATGGCTGTCCTGTATAGATTCTCATTGATGGAGGGGATGAATTTAGTGTTTTGACTATTTCAAGTCACTGTGCTGTCTGGAAGGAACTATACTTACCCTAGTCTTGTCTAGTTAAACTTGCTCCTGCCATCCTTGGAGATTTGGGAGAATTGTCTGTGCCTGCCATTCACCTGCTGTCTTAAGCTTGGGGGGTGTCTGCATGGCAGATGTACCTCTTAGATCAGAAAAGATTCAGAAAGGCATTCATCACAATGATTACATTGGGGATTGCAGCACAGAAAAGACTGCTCTTCCAACTGCACATCCAGAGAAGCAGGATTAAAAGGAAAAACTTAGAGTAGGGAGGAAGCAGAATACTTTCAGTGCTATTTTCATTCAAAGACATATGTCTAATCCTTGTTCTCCCCTGAGACTCTGCATGACCTTAAGCCAATCGCTTTTTCACGCTCCAAACAAGGTTTGATTTTGTTGATCACTTTAAGCCTCAGGATGAAAAATGCTATGTGCAAACTAAGCATTAATATAACTTTTAATGAAATGCAGCCATAGCTGCTTTACTGCAACCTTTATAGAACCAGTCCATCCCTTTGCCAGGGTCTTCTGTGAGGGAAACCTGCCCTGTGTCCTGTTCCCCCTTGCTCCCACCTGCTTAGGATAACGAAGAGCCTGTCCTCAGTGGGCAGCTGAAAGCTGCTCAGGATGAGGGAACGTAAATACAGTACGCTTTCAGCACCTGAAATCAGGTGAATGCCTGGCATCACCAGACTTCAGCTTGGAATGCACACATATTAATCTCAGTGAAATCAACATATATCTGCCATGGACCAAGAGCTCTTTAGGGACCTTTTGGAGAACAAGCTTGAAAGCATTTGGGGTATTCATGTCCCAGTCTAGCAGGAGGAGAAATGTCTTGTAATGAGCATGAATCACCGAGCTGCTTTTGCTCTAGCCCAACACCAAACAGTGTACAATTCAAAAGAAACTGTTCATTGGGTAAGAGCAAAGGATTAAGTGTAGTGCCTGCAGAATTGTATGGTAATGTAATCCATTTTATTCTGTTGGAGCTATTCATTGGAAGGTATCCAGAAGTTTATAAATTACGATGATGTCTTTCAAACTTGCCAGAAGACTTGATAAGACATTGTCAAGCAGTTTGATTGTGAAAATGGGCACTTACAATACTGGTGACAGAACTCTTAGGCTATAAGGCATTGGTTTATCAGGGTTGTGTTGCAGACATTTGTACTATTTTGGGACGAACACGGGAAGCTGGATTCCCACAGCTGACTGACCACTAGCAATTCACAGGATTCTCAGTTTTCCTCTCTATAGCATGGAGCCATAAATTTTCTACTGTGTTTGAAAATCCTATGTTGAAATAGGGAAGCACAAATCAATGGTTACGGTGAAGAATGTAGAGCAATATAATTGATCTTCTCATCTCTCAGACAAAATGATTTAGTGTTTTGTTTTTTAAAGAGCATTAAGATTTATAAACTTGTAAGGCCAGGCTCTCTTCCGGTATAAATTGACATCGCTATTTCAGTTTACATCAGCTGTGATTCTGGGCCATGGCTGGGTTTCTGTAGCTTATTAATAAGATTCTCTTAACTCTTATGATTTGCATTAAGCAAGAATTTCTGTCTAGTAGTCTACATATCTTGAAAGTCATTCTTCACCTGAGGTTGTGTTGATAAAACTGATTAGCAAAAGGAAGGAAGGCAGGAAGAAATGTGTTCATGGTGAAAAGGGCAGTACATCAAGCTGAAATCCCGTAGAAGTGCTGAGTTCACACAATGGTATCAGGAGTTATTAACCTTTCCATGAAAACTGTGCTGCACAATGGCACGAAGATGTGCGTAAGCTGAACTTCATCATCTCTCTGACAGTGGGAGACAGTCTGGTTTGTACTCTTACTTGACAGTTTTATCCAGCAATTTCAAAGCACCTTTGCCTTAATGAGTTTATCCATGCAACAACACTTGGCTCTGGTCAAATCTTTACCAGGTGATGTGTTACAAGTGAATTTCTCTGTACAGCAAAGACATCTCCAGTATGTAAATGGATGCTGTATCAGAGTCTGTGCTTCCTATCGTGTGTATGGAATATCTGGAGGCACTGAAAGGGTACATCCCCTCTGCCTTCTCATCAGCATCAGTCAGTGCAGCAAGTAGTCTTGCATTGCCTGTCACAATCCCCAAACTAGACATGCCAGCATGGTCAGATCAGGGTGTATCAGCACCTACAAGGGAAATAATCAGCTTTGGTAATGTCACAACAAACGATTTCAATGCTGGAGTCATTAATGCTCTTCTGTTCTTTTAGAAAGCAATGCGTACGTCAGTTCCGTCATAGAAATGCCATTGGAAAGTTTGGATCCTTTTGAAATGAAGTATTTTGGCTTTGGATGTGTTTAAATATTATGTTTTTGCCTCTCCAAATATAACGTTGGTTCCTTTCCTACCTCTTCCCCTGAAGCTGCATTATTTAGTTAAATAAAATAAAAAATAGAAGTAAGGAACACGCATCTCGAATCCCCTGAAAATTAAATAACAGCTTAACAGTGAAAGGTTGATTGATGTATTGTTTGACGTCTAGGATGTAGGCAGCTACATACATGTGGTGTGTCTGGCTAAATCATTTTCTGTCACTTTTCAGAATATACTGTTACCAAAGGTTATATGCCCAGTATACTAAAGCATAATTACTCTTCATCACCATCTAGAGCATAGCTAGAACTAAGCTTCTATGTTCTCACCAGTAAATGATATAACATAATAATTTTGATGTGTATCCTTTCTGATTTTAGTGCTATTTACTCTCTAAAGCAGCCCCTATTTATAATATATGCTCTATTGCCACATCTGCTTTGTCCATATTTAAAAGAACTCTCAATATTTACTCCCCTTCCATATGGAATAAGAGGAGTCTTTTGGAGCATGTGGGCAGGTTAGCGTGGGAATTAATAATAGGAAACTCTGATAGCTGCCTTAGAAATAAAATATTCTGGCCTGTTCCAGAGCTGGCCTTCTCTCAAAGGTAACTGTGATCAACATCTTGGAAGTATCTGAATATTACCAACGACAACGCATGCTGTTGAGTCAAACATTGTAATGCATATTGTTATGCATTTTATATGTTTCTAGAAGAAGTAATGATGAATGCTAAGCTTTTTTTTGTCGCTCCAGGAAAATGCCTCTGTATTTGGCTCTAGTACATTACAGGATTACTTTCTGTTGCTGAGGTGAAGTCCTGCAGGCCAAGATTTCTCTTCAGACAGCCTACTAATCCCACTGTTGCAAGCTGCCTGGGAGCTTTCTGTGAATGATGGAACGTTTTCGTGTTTTAATCAGATGCAATTTCACAAACGGTTTTTATGATTTAGCAAGTCCATTAAAAATGACATTTGTTCTGCTCTGACACTCGTAAGGAGCTCCATAGAGCATAAACACTGGAAATTACTTATAGAGGAAGAAGATATTAAAATTCCCCAACCCTAGTGGTGTGCTTGTCTGAGAAATTCTGTTACCTTGTGCAGTGCCAGCTTGGAGCTGAGCCACTTGATATTTCTCTTGAGGTTTTCTCTGTACACTGACTTGGGGCAGCTCTAGGCTGCTGCAGAGACAAAAGGTATATATTTATCATTGTATGTATCTCATGCTTTACAGAACTATGTCTAAAGGCTGAAGAGGCTAAGTTTAACTGGATGGGGTACTTGACCATATAGAGCAGAAGGGTTAGTAAACCCAGTGGATCTTATTCAAGGTATGTCATGTAAACCAGCATGTGTACCAAATGGTCCTTCCCATTATCTCTTATATGTATTAACTCAATTAATCCTAGTTCTTTTTTTAACTCTTCCAAGATTTGCACAATGCTTAAACCAAATCCCATTCATATTTGTCAAGTCCAGAGCAGTTTCAGAATGAAGACGGAGATCAATCTCCTGCCTCTTGTTCTCTGTCTACCCCCACTTCCCTGAGAAATTACTGGGTTCGTGGGGTTCAGCTCCTTTCTGTCCCTCCAAGGATCCTCTTGAGAAAGACTACCTGCACTGTCAAGTCTGAACATCAGCTTGGCAGTAAAAATGACTGTTCCAGGAGCCATGTCTCTTTGATATGAAGTGCATCAGCATTTCAGCTGTAATGCACAGCCTGCAGATAGACAACTTTCAGGAAGTGGTTTTTTCAGGCTTGCTACAGTTCTTCTCACTCATCCTATTCAGACAGTAGTATGAAGTTCCTCTTAGTGAGGAAGAACATTCCAACACTGTCTGGAAATATACCAAATTGTCTGGATCTTTTCCCCAGCTGTCATTTTTGCACTGGTTTGTTTTGTGCATTTTAAAAAATATTTTTGCGTATAAATTATGGATTATTTCAAGTCATGCCTCTCTGGGCATGGAAGACTACTCGGGAGTTACAGCTGTCACAATGGGCTTTGCCAGAAAGGGGACAGAGTGGGTTTCAATTAAGCTTTCAGCGATTCCTCTGAAGTCCATTCCAACCTTACATTTGAGCCTGAATGGCCTTCCTTTTTTTCTCTGCAACGACCAGCCACATGCTGGGCCCTTGATGCTCTTTCAAAATTTTTTTATAAGTTGAAACAGTAGCTGCTTTTACCTTTGCTAAACTGAAAAAAACTCTAATTAAGAAATCTCCAATATGAGCAGGGGAAACCTATGTAGGGTAAATTGGTTACCGCTCAGAAAACTACTACACTGGATCTGATCACCTATTAATTAGCCAGAGCAACTGGTTCTTACCTACCTGCAGAATAAGGCCCCTGCTGGTCCCAGCTTTGAATGGATATTCCGTTTCCATTCAGTCCTGAATCAGGCATCGATTTTATGTCCTGCAGTTGGCTGAGCATGCCAACTGGCAGTAACTTTTTGCAGAAATGCTATGTTCATTCCAAACTTTCTGAAGCCCAGCATTTCATCTTATGTGTATCTCCCTGTCTTCCATTTTCTCTTGTACAGTTTAGGGATTAAGATTTTCCCTTGTAATGTAGGCTTTAGCGTCAAATCTTTTTGAATGTGAAAATAGCCAGTCGTCAAATTTCCCATGTTAGTTTCTAACAGCAAGACTAGAGAGCTGTTCTTGTTTTCTCAGCTTGGGGGAAATTTGACTGTCTTGTAACAGTAACCTTGCGCTTTGTAGAGGGGGAAGGTGATGAAAAAAATTACTCAACCTATTGTGAGATATTGGAAAGAGAACATTGGCCTTGACTGGGGACCATGGAGAGGCTGCAGGTTCTGATTGAAGGTGGGGAGGAAGTCTGGAATCTGATTGCCTTTGAAATGAATGGCAGACTCCAAGGTGTTGTACAGGTCTCTTGGAAGTGTGGCATACTAGGAGATCATGTGGAGGAAAAACTGCCCTAACAGGAAAAGTGATGCTGAATTTCAACCTACTCACAAATTCCAAAGCAATTTCTCTGAGTTCTCCCACCCTGCTAAGGGCTGCTGCACTTTGCAGCTCTCTCCAAGACCATGAGCAGAAAAATTATTACTCCTTATGTTATCCATTGCCATCAAGGAAATGCACATGATGCGCTACCTACCTTGAGTGCAGTCTAACTAGAAACTTCACACTGCTATTACAACTGCTTGTGTGCTGCACTTCATAGCAGCAAACAGCAGGATGTGCCTGTGATACCTGCAGCCTTCATTTGTAGTCCTAGAAGCTTTAGATAAGCATCAGGAGCTAGATCCTTGGGCTGTGCAAATTGGCTCCATTTCACCACTGAAGTCAGTAGAGCCATTCTCTGTTAAGTGAGATTTTTCTCAAGTATTTTATCTGCTCCCTAGGGCTGTATCAGGTGAGCATCACACAATCTTTAATGTCTTTCTCCTCCCTCCACCCTAGTAAGACAAGACTTTTATCTCCAATTTTCCTGATGGGAAGCTGTAGTGCCAGGCTGGGTTTGGGCACCTTGCAATGTGTGTGCTGTTAAGCCTCATCAGAGACTGTCCGCAGCCAGAGGCACAGAAATCTCTCTGCACATCTTGTCTAGCTGTAGCCCAGGCTCTGATTCTTGAAGAGATTTAGGTGTCTAATTTCTAGTGAGGCATTTAGAAGCTTAATCCTTTTAAAGAGGTGCTTCAAATTTGTTAGCTGAAATAGCTCATCCGGTTCTGTATCAAAGCAGGGAGCTGAGCCTACAAGTCAGGATTAGCAGGCTAGCAGCAGCACCCTACTCCTGCTTTCCATTGCTAGCGATTTCCCTGCATCAACCAACCAGCCTGTCTGCAGTCCCAGCTTCCAAGCCTGATGGTTGTGGTGTACTTTGTTATTTAGAAAGGACCTTTCTTTCTGCTTTTCAGCAACTGAAAGCAAAACCAGCACAGACAGGCAGACAGCATTCCCACTGGAAAGGCTTCCCTCCTGCTCAGAAATAAACTGTCACCACAACTAAGTAACAGAAACAAGCAGATTGAAAAGCAAAACCTGTGTGATGCTTGATGTCTTGTAATGTGCTAACAAGACCCAAATTTACACTGTCAGTAAGAAACCCCAAGGAAAAGTGGAAATAATTCTAACCAGGGGAGTGTCTCCCATCCTGCTGCTCTGGCTTTCGCTTCTAATTTTGGCAAACAAAGTAAACATGGAAAACACAGTGTTTGTGCAAATTGCTCTTACAGAAAATATGGACTCATTCAGAGCCTCTTTTGAATTTGTGTTTTAGGCTGTGATTGCACAACAAAGGGAAAGTATTTTATTGAGATCAAGGCTGAAAAGGAATTGCTATTTGCCCACAGAATAAACGGTATGGTTGTCTTCTCATCTCTGATCAGTTTTGATTTGAATTAATCTGCCACTTGAGTGTTCACATCCCTTGGGTTGCCTAAGAAATGATACACCAGGCTTATAATATGAGCTGTTTATACTCTGCTTTAAGGCTGCTGCTGTTCTGGAGCTGCAGATTTGTGTTGTGGTACCATGGGGCTGGTGGTACCCAGCATGCCCACACTTGAGACTGATCCAGGCTCGACTGAGAAACACATCTCTTGCTTGGAGCAAAATAGTCATTTCTCCTCTGCATTAACCTGAGTTTTCTGCTTCTTTTTTTTCCATCACTGTGCAAGCATTCATTGGAGGGTTTACAGGTTAGGAAACCAATGCACTTTTTTGTCACTGCAGGAACACGGTGCATGTAGAGGTACTCTGTTGCCATCGTTCCTAGAAGGAATTGGAAAGGGGAGAGAAACTGGAGAAGGTGTAGAGGGACCATCCAGTTTACAGTGCCACAAATGAAACGTTGTAAAAAATACCTACCGAGAGAATTTGTCAGTGAAGTTGTCAATCAGTGGCATAAAAATAAGGGGAAGAGGGAAGAAGAAACAATTTAAGAAAAAGAAAATAGACAGAGCACAAGTCATTTTGTAAAACACTTAATTTAAATAGTACTTGCTTTTCCTCTCAAGCTTGAAGAAAAAAAAACATTGGTCCTTTTTCCTATCTTTGATTTTCAGTTCTGGAGCACGTTAACACTTTTAGTTAAGGCAAGGACACAAAGGATTGGTAGATGTTTGGGATCCCAAAGCCGCAGCAGTTGCTGCTACTCCTCACAGTCAAACATGATAGTCCCTGAGCTAATGGACCTGTGGAGTTCAGTGGCTGGAAGGGAAAATAAATATTCAGGTTTTACCTTTAATACAAAAGCCTACGAACAGAGATGACATTTCCTGTGTGTTCTCTGCACATTCAGCTCTTCCTTGTGTTAATGTAAACAGAAAAAGAGCTTGTATCTGGGAGAGACCTGACCTCACCACCTGCCCTTCTGGTTTTTTAGTGCTTATTCCAGGCTTTAAAATTGCTTGGTTTGAATGTCAGGAGTGCAATAATACTTTGATATTAATCATCACAGGTGTATGCGAAATAAAAACAGGGAAGGCATCAGAGTAGAATAAAAATGTAAACTTTGCACGCATTTTGGCTTGTCTAAGGTTATTAGGTCTAACCTCCAGTGCTGTGCTGCATGCTATCTTCATGCAAATCTTCACCTAATTTCTACTACTTTCATGCTCTCCTGCCTTCACTAGGAAATTGTGTAGTGAGTTTGTGTCTTCACTGCTGTACTTTAATTGATTTTCTTTCACTTGTGCCCCCCGCCCTTTGGTGGGGCAGAGCAGGAGCGGGGTTTGTAGTTGCAATTCAGAGTGCCTGGCTGATAATTGTTTACATAAAACCAAGAAGCAAAACCTGCTTTCCAGTAGCAAAGCCTTCACCCTTTCTTGCAGGACATTTAGATCCATGTTGTCTTTTGTAAATTTTCTCTGTTTCCCCTCAATTTCCACTTGTCTTTTCGTAAAGAGCAGCAGTGCAATGTCTAGGGCATTTGCAGTTTGCAGATGTATGAGAGTTTGTGTATTCTCTTATTTGCAGAGGTTTGTGATCCCTGCAGTTTGTTTTGGCACTCCTGACTCAAAGGTCCTGGAACAGATCTTGATGGGCAATCATTACAGGGCATTCCAGCTGCAAAACTGTGCAAGGGCACATTTTTATGGCAATGCAAGACCATTGGTTGGCCCTTACTGGAAAAGAATGAGGCTTGGTCATGTAATATTGTATATAGGCTTAGTTAAAGGGTCCATAAACCTTTACTATCTGAATGAGACAGAAGATTCTAATTAAATGGGCCTTAGGACAGAGAGGTTTTCCACAGCTTTTTGTTTGGATTGTAAACACATTTTGTACAGCAGGAACTGTACCAGACAAATATTTATTATTTCCAAACTAATTGGTTTGCTCTTGGAATGATATCATTGGAGTTCATTGCAGGTAAAGGTAAAAAGCAGCAGCCTTTAGGCTACCCTAAATGCCACAGAATTTCCTTGTCACTGGTGTAGGCAGGAACTGGTGAAAGCCAAGGTGGTGACATAAGGGACTTCTTCAGTTCCAGATGCATTTGATATGTCTTGGGATTTGGCCCTGTCTGCATATAGGTTATGAATTCTGTACAAGTATAGTTGTAAAAAGCCCAGGTCCATTATGGCTGGTTATTGTGCTACAGCATACAGCAGCCTTCTCTGTCCAGGATTCTACTTCCAGGTACATCAGGAAGGATTAACTCTGCTCCATCTGCAGAGAGCAAGATAAGCAGGCGAGCTGCTCTCCCCTCCCAGTCCACCCAGGGACCACTTAGAGACTAGTCTTGCTGTTCGCAGGGTGCATCCCTTCCCCCAAAACAATGGAGAAATGCCCTTTTAAATGAAAATCAATCATTAGATTGCTCAGCTGATGTGAGGGGAGGGAGACAGAGGAGTGATCAGGATAGCTACAGGCGGCACAGGAAGGAAGGGAGCTTTCCAGTTTCTATTTTTCTAATGTTCTTTCTTAAAATGATTGCAGTATTTTCAGGATCCCTGGACAGTCACTGAGTATTGATGGGTTTGTCCTTGTCTTCAAGGCTTTGTACGTTTTATCTCCTGTTAACCTCTGCGCTCTCATCTTTGCCCAGCCTGCACAACTAACTTTGTTCTTCATGACTCTTTACCATGCCTTCGTCCAAATGCTTTTAATAGGAAAGTCCTTTTATTGTCTGTTCTACCTTTCTGCCTTTTTCTTAACAGCTCTTCCTTATAATTGTTTTCCAGGAGGTCATGGGACCCTCTTGAAGATAAAGGGAGCTGGATAAAAGACATCCTACAAAGGAAAAGGAACAGAAAATATGGTGCTAAATAAAGAGGTATTCAGCACTCCTGTTGTGGGACTTTCTTCTCTGCGGCTGTAGATAGTGTCTGTTTTACAGCTGTGCTAAAGTCTAAATCTGGTGACTCTTATAGGTTGCTGATTGCCTTTGCTTTACTCAGATTGCTGGGCACAGAATATATCTTCAAACAACAGTTTCATCTGTAAAGCTCCAGGCACTATGGCAATGGAAGAGAGACACAAACTCCTCCACTTCTGCATTCTGAAACCTTAGGGACAACAGTGAGGTCAGTTTTTCACCTTGTTGCATTTATCAGTGGGATTTTGGGGTGGGGGTCTGGAGAGTTTTTTGATAAATTCCTGAAAATGTCATAAAGCAGTAAGTGTTTGGGAGAGAAGGTGGACAGAGGTGATTCCTATTTCGTGTTCTTATTGCAAGACTGGGAAGGAATGAAGGAAATCTTGAAACAAAATGTTGTGATTGCTTTTTCAAAGCTCTGTAAAGCTTCAGTTCCATGTAGGAGATCATGAAGAGGTTAGAATGGTTCTTTTACTTAATCCAGTCAAATTCATTCTGGGTCCTGTGAAGTCTCTTTACATGTGAATCTGTTCTGGGCTTTCCACAATCTGACTAGGTGAGAATACCTTCTCAGGTTGCTGTGTAGTTAATAGTGGCGCTCTCGAAGATATATCCAGATTTTTGCAGCTCATTAGAAGGGTCATTAAAGAATTTGGTAATTAAACAGTAAGATACTGAACTGATTGTTCTGCAAATCCCTCCCATATCTCTTTGTTGCAGCTAAGATTTCCGGAGAGGTTTCTTCTTGGATCCTTGAAATTAATAGTGGGTCCTACATTAATATATTTCCTGATGCGTATGTCCCGGGGAAGGTTGGGATGTTCATTACAATGAGCACCTCTGCAATATAATCATGATAATGCTTAGTGTTTATAGCCAGGGTCTCAGACACAAAGCAGGAAGTATAATGTAGAGGACAAGATGCTGGAGCTAAAAGGTTTGAGCACAGCTCTTCATTCAACACAACACCCATATGTGTGGCTTTGTCTAATGCACAAAGGTTGTCTTGAAATAGTCTCATGTGCTCTATAGCTTTGTGGCCAGTAGTTTTTCTTCTCACTTGGCTTTTCACGCAGAATCTTACTTAGACATCTGGATTGCTCTTCAGAGTACTGTAGCTTTGTCTATTGATTAGTTGCAGGGAATTCCAGTTGCCTGAAGACAACCCTGCTTGAGTTTGGGTTGGTTTGTGTTTTTTTTTTTCTTTACCCTTGGACAATACCTTTCTTTTCATGAGTGATGCAAACATAAAATCTACCTGGGGAAGTTCTGAACAGCCAAGACAGATGTACCAAGGATAGATCATTCTTGATCAACAGTGCAGCTCTACAAGAGGTTGCCTATGTGGATGAGGTGATATAGTCTGCTATGATGCTAGTAAAGCTTTTGGTAATGTCTCCCAAGACTTTCTTATTTGGAAACTGAGAATGTAGACTCTGTATAAACAGATTTTAAGGTGAAAACTGACTGCAATAGTAAGAGGAAACAGCCACAATTTGTGAATGGGTAGAGCCAGATTGAACACTAGGGGATAACTTCCCTAGCAGGGTAGTCTAAAATTTAAATGTGCTACCTCAAGATGCAATCTTTTGGAGGTTTGTGAAGGAGAGACAAAGCCACAGCTGACCTCCTCATTTGATGGCGATTGTCCTGCTTTGAGCAATAGGATGGATTAGGTGATGTCTGGAGGTCTTTTCCAACTTCACGTGACTTTGTGTGACTCTGAAATGCAACAGTGGCTGCATTTAGCAGAAGTTAAAAATAGTATGTTGGTAGACAAGACAGTCTTAAGTTCATTTTTCCCTCTCATCTTGCTGTTTGTCTGAATGATTTAGGAGATTTCTTTCCCTGGAGGTGAACAGCACTGTCTGTAGAGACTGGCCAAGACTCCCACAGAATCGATTAGGTAAAATAATGTAGAGCCAAAAAAAAGGGGACATGTAAATCACCATCCAGATCCTAATAAAGAAAATAAACTTGCTTTCCCTCAGCTTCAGCACAACAGCTGACAGGCACTGTGGGCGTCTGCAGTGGTGCAAGGAGGCGGAGAGATGGGCACTCAGGGAGTTCCTCTGGTGATATGGTTATTATATGCTCAGTTATCGATTACAGATTTCTCTGAATCTCATGGCTTATCAGTAATTTCTACTTGCTCTTATAGTCTAACAGCCAGTGTCTCTTTATTCATCGTGTCTCCGTGTTGCTTCTCTCTGGGAAGCAGTTAATCACTTACCAGTTTCTCTGGAAGACAGAGAGGGTTCAATCTCACTGTAGCCCGTTGTGTGCTTTGCCTCCCTACTGAGCTGCCATCCAGAAAGCTATTAAGGCAAAATATGAATGCTCCACGGAAGCTTTCTTACCCCTTTGTAATGTGAATCAGTTTCTCCTTGGGCCTGGCTTAGGTACCTGGAAAGCAACTCTCATTTTAATGACATCAGCAGAAGGATGCTGTCAGGAGAACTGATATTAGAGGGTTACCTTTGGCAGTCAAGGGCACTAGGCCAGGCAGAGAGGGAGAGTAAGTCCTTATGCAGGTGTCTGCAAGGCTGAATTTTGAAGGAGTACAACTTGACAAATTGCTGCTAAATGAAAGTGAATTGCCCTAGATTTATCTAAGTATCTGGAACTGAGCCTCTGCCAGCCAATGTATTAGCCCACCTGATATGATGCTGAACAAACCACTAATGGGGAGTGAGGGGGCTCCTAAAACATTTTTAAATCCCCTAGAGGAAGATGTTTTCTTTTTTGGCAAGCAAGTTTTTAACTCTTCTGTAGAACTTTACAACAGAGAATTTCCTGAGGTTAGAGACTTCTGTGGAGCAATCCTGAGAGCTGGTGTCATTCGGTTCTTTAAGGTTTATTCTTTCCCCCTCTGTCAAGGATTATGTTAAGGTATTTGGGATAATTGGCAACCTCTAACTGATAGCCCTCTGCTCATCCTTGAGGTGAAGGTGTTACAAGGGGAAACAGCAGTCAGGTGCCTTTTCCTTGGCTGCTTCTACGTCTCCTTGAGCAATGCGTGGAGGCTGGCAGTAACATTCAGAGAGAAGCATGGGGGGGGGATGGAGGAGGGAAGAGGAGGTTGACTGTCTCAGTTGGAGAAGGGTGTTGTGTGGGAAGGGGAGGGAGAAGAAAACAAGACAGCCCTAACCCAGGCAGGAAGCAATGGCTCTGTCATGAGGCTGGAACCTGTCCAGAGTGCTGTATTTAGATACAACTAACGCGACAGCTACAGGTTTCTAGACAAGAACTGTTCTGTCCAGATTTAATAAGAAAAGCAATACATAGTGTGAAGCTAATATCATTTCAGCCTATGAAAAAGACACTGAACCTACATAGGCCTGAAGGATAAATGTGCAAAACTATTACAGCTGTCTACAGCATTGTACATGCTGCTCGTGCTCTGACAGACACAATTATTTATTGTTTGCCATACGCTAGTATCTAGAGGCTTCCACCGAGATCTGGGCCCTTGTGCAGGGAGAAGTATTGTTGTGAAGAATTTATTGTCTGCCCGGCAAAGGGGGCTGGTAGTGGCTGAGGAGGCCATGGGGGAACGGAGACCTGGTGCAGCTCGGCTCTTGCTGGCAGCCTCTGCTGTCGGCCATAAAAAGGAGGCTTGAGCTGCTCCCAGCCTGGCATGTGGTCCCTGTGCACAGTGCTAGGGCAGAGATGCTCCCCGGGGTGCTCTGCTGGCACTCGATGTTGCAACGGGAGCACAGCCAGTGTTCGTGAGGGGAGGGAGAGCATGCTGCACCCCAGTCTGCAGCTCATCTCTCGCTACGCGCACAGCAGAAATTCTGATTAGCGGTTGCCACAGTAGGAGTCTATGATGGGGCTGGAGGGGATGTGTGCTGGAGAGCAAAATGCTGCAGCCAGCTCTAACCTGAGACCTCAGGCATAGCCAGGGAGTCAGATGTGGGCACTAATTGCAGACATCTTGAACTACAACTGAATGTCATGGTCGTGAGAAATGGCAACAGAAGACTTTCTATATGGTGCCAATGATTTGTGCAGGCCCTCTTCTCTGTCTTTCATCAAATGCAAAGCTGTCAAAACCCCTGTCTCTGTGCATGTAACCCTGACAGATTTCCCAAAGTGATTTTTTTTTTTTAATTTGTACCTTCCCTCCATAATATTCACCTGCAAAATGTCAGGTTTTTCTCTACTACATAGTGAAGATTTAGCAGCATAAGGCTGGAGGGGAGGCCTCGTGTTACAGAGACTTTAACAAATTATACTACAGAACATTAAATAGTATGCTATAAAGTATTATCATAATTAATTACAACTAAACTGCAGTTGTCAAATAATTGAACAAAGTACATTTCATGATGCATTATTCCTGCTCTTTTATTGTTTGTCCTCTTGCTTGTAAAGCTAAAAATAATCAGTCATTTGCAATGAAAGAGTGAAAGTTCCACTGCAGGCATGCAGTTGTAGGGAGGTTTGTGCGTGTATCTAAAATGAATGTACTAACAAATACAAAATTATAATTGAAAAAGCTCAAATGATAGTGATATTGAGGTTAGGGTAACTTTCTTCTTTGGTCTTTATGCAATAATGGAGAATAACAAAGTGTTAAAATGTTGGCAAGACAGACTTGTACTATTTCATGTCCACTTTTGTCACAGATAAAAAAAAAGTGCAGGAAGTGTGTGGATGACACGTAAGGAGGAAGAGCAATAATATAATAGGCCCCTCAGGTGCTATATGTGAGACCTTCCAGGTAAGGAGGCAAGATCTTTGCAGACAACGTATAGAATGACCTTCCCAAGGTCTTCTGAGAAGGATCTTAAGCTTCCAAATATTGGCAAAGCTTCGATCCAGAGTCTGGGATTCATTTGGTTTACTCCAGTTAGAGCTCATCCAGCAGTTGTAAATCGCCAAGGAAAAAGTTCTGCCTTGTTTTAGTCAATTTGGAAGAAGTCATCTGGCAGCTAAGTCCATTTTCATGGATGTGATTGAGTTAATCTTGCTAAAAATGGCCTTACTAGCTTCTAAAGCAAAAATTGATTGTCCGAGTACCAACCTGAGAGAGCGAGGAAGTAGTTGTGCACAGGAGTTTTCAAACTAGACACACGAAAACCTTGTCTTTGAGTGTGTGCGCCCACATGAATGTACACGGAGCTAGTAGGCATACATACAGTGGATGTGCTTTCACAAATACTTGCCTAAGCATGTAATATAAGGATATGGAGCTATATGTGCCATTGTACATGCCTGACTAGAAATATCTGATCTGTGGCAGAAAGGAGATTGTTGAAAAACTGCTAGTAGCATTCACCGGAGCTACTACCAGAGTGAGATTTGTCTGTGCTAGCTGCAAACCTTATCCCGAGTCTCAGGGTGTGCAAAACTTGCTCCAGAACCCAGTCCTGCCCAGTGCTTTAACTACTCTTATAATAACATAGTGTCCCAGGAAAAAGGAGTAAACTGTTTAGTGCTACTGTTATTTTCAGGACAGTAAATACCCCCAGCTGAACAGTCTCTCTCTGGTCTCAGATACTGGTATAGCTCCTCAGACAGATCCAGAGATGAGCTAGGGATCAATGACTGATGCTTTGCCCTGCTTGGGGGTGGAGAAAGGAGAGCTGGCTGCTTCTCTGTTGCTTAATGTCACTAGGTGGGCACTGTTATTTTCTGCCAGTCAGTTCTGTTGTTTCCTTGCCAAGATGCATGTTACCTCTGGGAGCACTTAGGGGTCCATTTATCAGAGATAATTAATTAAATGAACAGCCTTTTGTAGGCGTGCTGTGGAGGTTCATGTAACAGGTGTGCTTTGAAACAAGATACTGGATTTCAACAGCCATTAGTAAACAACGTGCAGGTTAAAACTCTTGGCGACATCTTTCAGTGGTATTAATCAGAAAACAGTCAAATTGTTCCAATTTACCCTATGTGGGGACCCGGCTCCTTTTATCTTTCTTTTCCTCTTTCATATTTGCTTGCTTTCTCTGCGAAGTGTAGAAAATCTGGTTTTTTTCATGCATACAAAAGACTAAAATCTCTAACCGCTCCCTGTCAGCATGACTGCACATTGATTGTTCATCATCTTCCATATCCTAGAATGAGGTCTCATTAAAATGATCTCTTCCCCTGTGAGCCAGACTTGTTCAGTGTCCTACTGTCTTCCCAAATTGCCCCTTGTTCTAAGTAAGGAAATCTACTATTTGCATCCATTCCCTCCACCTTGGGAGACAAGGAGGACAAAGATGAGAAGGATCAGTTGCTGTGACTATCACTTGTCACTTTAAATAGGAAACCAGCACCCAAATACCCTCGTGTTTTAGCAGGGATGTCCCTGTTGGGTTATAATTATCCATAGTCTTCCATGCCACTCCACTTGGGGTTCATGGATCATAGCTGTGGAGCAAGACAACCTATTTAGCAGAAAGGTCAGTCAGCCAGTAGAAGATATTTCCTTTTCTGTTCAGCTGAAGGTAGGAGTGTGCGAGTTGGTCTGCATTTCAATGAACTCCATGCTGAAAGCTGCTTCAGCAATTGCTACAGAAAACTGCCTTTTTCATTCTCAGAGCTGTTATGAGGTGCATATAGGCAAAACCAGACAAAATAAAATAAGGACTTTGCAAAAACTTCCAGTGACACAAGGGAGAACTTCAGGCAAACCTTTGCTTTGGGGTTTTTGGTAGCTACTTGTGTACTGCATTAGGGCAGACTCTCTTTTAATTTGGCTTTATTCCTCTGAGTGACCAAAGTGCGGGGGAAAGAGGAAATAATATTGCATTTTTCTTTTTACCATAGTTATCCATGAAGAAATGTACTTATCTCATAGTGTCGACTTGATTCTCTCACTCTCCTGTCACTTCTATTTTGGGCTGCCTGCGCTCAGGCTCATAGCTTGAACAAGAGAATTTATGGTATTATTCAGGGAACAGCAGACTGGGACTTTAACCCTTTTTAAGCATGGATCAGCTCTACTGGGGAGTCATGACTACCTGCTTGTCCCAGCTGCCTAAACTTAAAGGGTCCTAGGTGGGGCCAAGTCAGTTGTTGGAGTAGTCTGAGCAATTTTTAGTAAGTATTGTGGGCTCCTGCTGTGAAAAGGGTTCAAATATGCGCTAGAAATTACTGACTCCAAATTGTATGAGAGCCAGGGTTTGAACTTTGCAGTCTCCCTGTGACTATATTTGAAGATATCGGGGATGCTACAGGCTTTGGGTTTTTTTTGGTGGGTGGTTTTTTTTTTTTTTTGGAGATGTTACTTATCCACCCAACATAACAAATCATTGCTGGTGTTTTGAAACAAGAACAAGTGAGGGAGAAAGGTGTATTTCTAGATCTTGTTCTTAAGTTCTGGTTACATTTGTTTCCATAATCACTTTCCTATTTTTCTCATATCTAGCATCTTTTCCGCAGGGCTCTCAAAACTCAGTTACCTGTATTCTATTCTTCCTGTGTTATTAATGGATTGTAGCAGTCCCAAGAGGTCCTTAAGACAAACAGGGTCTGATTGCGTAGGAAATTCATGGGAATTCCTAAAAAAATATGGTCCTCAAGACTTTACTGGCTAACCAGAAAAAGTTGAGTGCAAGATCTTATCTGCTCTATTGTTGTCACTCTCCAGGTGTGTAATGGGATTAAACTTCTGTTAATTAGGGAATTGTGGCAGACTGAGGATTGAATCTTGAACTGTGATATCCCAACTTGGTGTGTTTAATATCTAACCATTGCTTACCAGTTTCAGCACTCTCTGGCAGATGTTCAGGTACACTGCATCAATAAGAATACCAAGACACCAGGAATCTGTCTTCCTGCCAGTCTGCATGAGGTCTAGTGTTATACTCGGATCTTCTTACACTATGCATCCCCTAATAAGCAGCAGACAGAACTATGTCTGCTTTCTTATGCCTGCATGGTGCTTGCTGATTATACTAAAATCCTCATGATCTTCTCTGCCTGTTTCACATCAAAGGTCCAAAAATGCAGGAGACACTGCTGACTCAAAATGAGAGCCATGGGAAAACTAATGATGTGGGATCAATTTCTTTGGCTTTAGTGATGTTTCTATATCACCTCACAGTTGGGTGACTCTGCCTTTGTGATATAAATAATCTGCTACAATAAAAATGAAAGACAGATTTGTTGGGAAAAGACTTAGAATGCAAACTATGTTCAAGTTTAATGGACAGGAACAAGCAGGGAAATCTAAGAAGGAGCTCTGTGGTTTATGAACAGGATGGATAACCAGGACTCCTGGGTTCTCTTCTCAGCTCTGGCACGCAGTGAGTTGCTGAGGCTGTGCAATAGTCTAAAAAATTTGGACTCTCACTTCCTCACAAACTTTCTGCGTGATTTTACCTAAATAAATAATTTAACTATGGTCTCTCTCAAAACTAGAAACAATTGCACAGCTTGAGTGTTGTGACTTATCAAAGCCAGTAAAGTGCCTTTCAAAAGAAGCATTAAAATCACAAGTCAGAACATCATTTCTGGACCTCCTTCAGGTGCTCTTTCTTAACTGCTTTTAAACTCCAGATGGCATGTTGGTTAAGAAAACAAAACAAGCATTTGAGGAGACTAGGGACATAAAAGAGTTTTAATGGTAGGGTAAAAGGCCTGCGGGAAAGTCAAGACAGTCAAAGATCAAGAAATACCAGTGGACAGGGCATGTTGTCAATGCAGAGGTTAAACTTGTGGAGGAGAGCTGTGTCTTGAGAGAAGTAAATCCCCACCTTCAAGGCTTTTCCTAGTTACTGAGCTGCAGACACACGGGAGCACAGTTGAGACAGCTTTTCGGTACTCCAAGGGCTAGAAGCCCCAAGCTTGATGTTATTTAGGATGACTGTTGTATTCTCAGCATCTCTGTAAACTCACAAAGCCCAGATGTACCACAGCTGAGAACCCAAACTCCCTTTGGCTTTAGACTTTTCCCCTATAGCCTGAAAGGTGCACAGCAGTTAGAGCTTCCTCTGCTAATGTTAGGTAAAAAAATATGGGACTGAAGCTGGTTGAGGATGAGTTTGTTATTCTTTGTGTCACTTCTTTCCCCACTTCCCCATGCTGCCATAAGGCTTGATGAAAGGGTAGAAAATGCAGCTGGGCTCTGCCTGCCACAGGATTCCTTTATTTTCATAAAGGAGTCAAATTTCTGTTACATTTTCATCTACAAACCATCAATATTTCGGGGCAATGGCAAAGCTCAGAGTCGGGGAGGAGAGCTCCCTCGGTCTCGGTGCTCTTTTCATGGTTAAAAGTTCACTGAAGAAGATTTGATGCTTAATAAATTGGAGCCTTCTCTGCTTTAAATCATTTTTACAGCAATTGCAGAAGAAAATATAATTATTATAAACTGGTCATTTGTTACTAAGAACTCTCATTAAATTGACTTCATGCTGGAAGTTTTGGTGGGGGATGGAAGGGTACAAGAGGCAAAGACCTGACAGAGGGGTGCGAGAGAAGTCTCTTGATTACAGATTGATTATTTCTTGTGATTGAATGTAGAACATAATCAGCTCATCCTTTCTAGCGGGGCAGATGGGAGCTACAGGGACCTTTTCATTTTCCTTGACCTCCTAGCATGGCATGCTAGTGGCCCGGGGATGTAGGGAATAGCCAGTACCACTGGACAGCTTGAAGAAGCACATTTGGATGAAGTCATGGATCCAGGGATATTTTCTCCCCTGGGATTCAGTCTGGGCCAGCAATTTCATGCAATGTTGTCTCATTGTTATATCTCCATTTCACACTGAACTAATTCTTGACCATGGCAACAAGGCTGCCTTGCAGATGAACAGGGGAGATGCTTGGCTAGCTATATCCAAGCTAGCTTTGAGTCTGCTGGCTCAGATACCGCTTGCAGTATCCAGGCTTGCCTGAGGAGTTGGGAAACCAGTGGTCTTGTTGGCTCATGCCGAGCTCCTTGCTAACATGAAACTTCTTAAATCTCGTCTACTCTCTAATCTCAGCCATGCTCACAGCAATAGGTGTGTATATATATGTGTATGCAGATTGAGCAAATACAGAAGATGGCAATACTGTGGAATGGGGGTTTGATTTAATGTGGAGCCTCTCAACAGAAAAGCAACTGCCGTGCGATTTAAGGCTTCACTATCATTTCCGAGAAAGACGTCTGCAACCACAGTCTGCAGAAATCACAAGGGGAAATGATTGCTGCTAAGGGGGGATGTGATTTTTTTTTTAATGTTCTTTCAAAGGAGAAGAATATTTTGTGTTTCAACATGAAAATGGAGCAATTGTTTTTGTAAAATGATTTTTATCTAGTTTTAGACCTTTTTAGTGATTTCTCATCTTGGATCCTTAAAGAAAAGAATTGACGAAATGTGACAAATTGATAGACCATAATGATCTAATCGTGTGGTGTGTTTCTGCGCAAGAATAAAAAACACAAGAATCTATGCTAGGATTTTAAGAAAATTATTCTCACCATGTAGATTGTCTTTTATCAGCATTAAGAACAATCCCTAGCACTTATTCAGTGTATTTTCTTCTATGAAGATCATAAAACTTTTTGTATTCTTAGGTGAAGAAGGTTATTCAAATATTGGAATATTTATTTTAACGGTAAAATCAAATATTAGGAGAACAAACTTTTTTCCCAATTACCAATATGTGCTTAGGATCTTGGGCAACAAAGCGCGAATAAAAAATTAATAGCGGCTAAAGCACTTAGCCAGTCCCAAGGGAGCCATTATCTTTCTTTCATGGGGTAACAATACATTTTGCTTAACCATGAACAACAAGAAAAAAAAAATTTTTTTTAGAAAAAAAAATCCAAAGTAATTTTAGTGACAAAAATAAACAAAGGTTTGGCAGTTCTGAATTTTTTTACGGATACTTCTGTTGACTGAAACTGTTTTCTTTATTCACCCTGGTTTTGCAAGTATTTCCTGCTGTTTAAAAACTGTTCCTCTTCTGTTTCTAGCTATAACACACAGGAAAACTGAAACATCACACAGCTTTGGGATTAAACTTTTTGCCCAATTTTATATCTGAAGTAACTGAAACTGAAATGATTTGCCCAACATCACACAAAAAGGAGCATGTGAAATTAAGGGGGGGAAAAAACCCCACACACAACCAACTGAAACTAGAGTTCCTGGGTTCTGGTCAAAATTGAAGTATTTCAAGGATTTGAGTTAGCTTAGGGACACATGCAGTGCTGCTGGAAGTTGTCTGAGAAATGCTTCTTTTCTGTTTGAATTGTTCTTGTCAGTCAAGAGATGATGATGAGCAGTAAGGTTTGGATGGGCTGGTATTTGTAGTGGTGGGCTATGTTGTGCTGTCAAAAGCAGAGATTTGGGATTTGTCACACTTAGGAAGTGAAATAGGCCTTTCAGGCATGTGAAAATATTTCTCTGGGTCTTTGCAAACTTGAGATTATAAGATTATCTAACACTGTTACAGGGCATTTCTAGGAACGATGGCTTTGACTTTTGTGGCATTCAGAGATCTTACAGTTGACAGAGGAAATGGGTCACTCATTTGCTTATGTATCCATCAGAGAATCAGCAATGAGACAGTGGTAAATTCTATGTATGTAACTACATGGATGTAGCTATGTCCTTTCAGCAACATTACTCTGTACAGCTGCACTCCTGGAGGTAGGGGAAAGCTGCTTCCCAGAGCAGTTAGGGCTGCAGTGAGCCAGGTCTTTCTCTACACTGCTAAATCTTGAGAATCTCCTCTCGCCAAAATTAACAGCTTCCAGTCTTGGCCCAGCCTCATGCCAAGTGCATAGCTTGCAGGATCCTGCCTGATTTCATGCAGGACTCAGCCCAGGGCAATCTGTTGAATGAGAGGGGTCTGAAATACTTGCACGCAACAGAACGTGGGCTGAGTAAGCAGCTCCTACCTGGTAAAACTATTTTGGTGATCAATTCGGGCCATGAAACTGAGATAGGCATTCAGGGGAAATCTTGGGGGCTCTTCATAGCAATAAGGAAAGGGGAAGGCTACAGTCCTCATTTCGCTGAGTGACCAAAAAAAAAACTTTAGCCTTGTAATTACAAAATGAACAAACCAAGAAAGAACAAAAATCTTTATTGGAAGACAGAGTCTGGAAAGCACCAGCCTTCCCAATAGTCCACACACAACTGGAAATCAAAGGTCATCTCGATGGCAGAGTTCATACAGACTATGGTGCAGTGTACCAAAAAAGATATATAAAAGATCCCACCTGCACCCCAACAAAACTGGCGTGTACTTTGTGTTTGCTGTACCAGCACTGATGCTACAGCCATTGTAGTAGGGGGATGTATGTCAAAGCAGTCATGTTTGTGTGCTCTGATCTGCGTACTGCTCTGCCTGCTGTCTGATGTTCAAGTTTCATCTCAGCTGTGACAATCCTATCTGATCATTAATAACACAATAATGAAATAGTGACTAGAGAGACACTTGGATAATCATCTGAGCAAAGGCTCATTAGTGCTGCAGAACAATCACTGCTGTGTAATAACTGATCCCAGGAAATTTCAATTAAAGCTGTTGCAATTTCATTGTATTTCCAGCCAGACAGCGGATGGTGTAATTGTAATCAGCCAACACAATGCAACCTCCTTTAACTCAAACCTTCGCAGGGGGCCAGAGGTGGGCTGCCTGTCTGAATTCTGCTTTATCTTGCATTTCATTTTACATCTACATTAAAAGGGCAAACAGAAGTGAATATTGTTCCCTGCAAAATCATGCCCTCTTCTACTGCCATGCTGATCTGACAAAACTGGGATGTTGCGCTTAAAAAAAAGCTCTTCCAGTACTCTGACTCTCTATAGAGGTGGAAAGTGGAAAAAGTGGAAAAGTGGACAGATATCTGTCATTGAATAGGGCTAGAGTCAGGGAACAGAGGTGGATGGAAGGTTTTTAGTGAGAGCCAGATTTGCTGCATGCTGAAGTCCACAATTTGGCCCAAAATGTATTTTAGCATTTTGTGCTTGAGGAGGAAATAGGTTTTGTACTCTGTCCCTTGATTCTTTCCACCATGCTGAAGCATGGAGTGCAGAAAGCAGCGGTCGCCTGTGCTTGCTCCATCAGAGAGCTGCTCTTTCATTCGTCCTTATATTGTTCTGACAGCACTTGTGTTCTGCAGGGTGGGATGTCAGCCAGCCTGGCCGTCCTACAGTCCACCTATATTTTCATACCTTGACCTTGAGCAGGATAGCTGTGTGTTCTTACAGATATAATGCAGAGGTCCCAAAACCTTTTGTCCATTCAGACCTGTGGTATTTTGCATGGATATTAGCTGGCAAAACTCCAACATAAGTAATTGCATCTTGACATGTAATTAAAATTTTGTCTATGCTTTCAAATGGGTGTCGTATTCTCCTTCGTTTCCTGGCCTAACCCTTCTTACCTTGTCCTTGTGTGCTGTTTTAACCAGCTGTGATGCTGTACCCTGGGGAGGGGATAAATGTGAGGTAGGTGTGTATATATGTTTATATACTGTCTGAAGAGTGGATTTAGTGGTGAGGAACACAGTTATAGTCTACAGGCAGCAGCCAGATAGAAGTTCATGAGAGCCAAATGTGAAAAACTGTGATAACTGTGAGGAAAGCACGGGTTTCGCTCTCCCGCCATGGCAGCAGATAACTCTCAGCAGCTGTGTCTCCCTCCAGGAGAGCTCAGTGCTGCCACCTCTACACCAGTCCCTCTGCCTTCAGCTCAGGTCTCCATGCTGCAAGGGTGCTACTTTCAAGGGTCCATTGTCTTCACGGAGTGCTCTGCCAGCAGTGTGTACTGGGTGCCACAACGTCAGTGCTCTGGAAGAAAAGGAGCACGAAGGCAGCCACGTGAGAAACATTGACTGTCCGACCCAGGGACTGAGACCGTGATTCACAGTTGAATCAGTAGCTGGAGGAGATTTGCAGCAAACCTGGGGAGGAGGGGAAATCTCAGAAGTTATAAATACCTAATTTTACTTGCAGAGCTGATCATTTTATGCAAACAAAATGTGCTCTCTTGCTGGAGGTCTACTTAGCAGTCACCTGTGGAGGCAGCTACTGTGAACGTTTGGAATAGAAAGTGTCTTTTGTTTTAACGGTTTATCAAAAACCTTTTCTTTTTTCTAACTTGCATTTTCCTGTAAGCAGAAACATCTTAGTGGTGCAGAACAAGAGGTCAATATGCATGCAACAGACAGCAATATTTAACTTGGCTCTTCTACACTTAGTCTTTTATCTGGAGATGTATAAAATTAAGTCTCTTGGTATCATTGCTCCCTGCTCTCCATAATCTGTAGAACAATTTTTTTACATCTTTTGTTCTTTCCTTCAGTATTTGCTAGGCTCCCTTTTTGAGATGAGCAAGAGGCTAGATGGACCCATAGCCTGACCCAACTCAGTCATTTTTGTGTTGTTATGGAGCTGCTGGAGGGGTCAGCTAAAGCACACTGAAGAAAGGCACTTGCTCAGGGTTCCCCTGCACATCTATGTTAGAGATGGAGTTGAATCCCACATCTCCTGGACACCAAAAGTCTGAGACACAGCTACAGGGAGCACTCAAAACTGGTGTTTCTAGGGACCTGAGGATTGTTACAGAGGAATGTTTCTATAAAGGTGAGCAGTACATTCACTGAATTCTTGCTTTGTGCTCAAGAGGAAAAAATACTTTTTTTTTTTTCGTTCTCCTTCCCTGACTCAATTCTTGCCAAGGTTCCTTGAGGGAAAATTCCTTCTCAACCACAACTATCTCCATCAGCTGCATCCTCATAACCCATAGGGAAATTCCATTCCAGCTTCAGATTTCTACATGATTCATTTCTGAGGCTGTGGACCCCACCCATGTCTCTTACAACCTGTAGCTTTACACCTTAATTCTCACAAATGTTCGTCTTGGCTGGTTGCAGACCTTTCAATAGATGCAGAACCAATGCCCTTGTTTCCATCACCTCTGCCAAGGTGTTGAGGGACTGTGCTTGCTCCTGCCCATTGCTGTCAAAAACGCTGTAGGAGGTGTGAGGCAACAAGAGGAGACAGAAACGTGTGATAATTGAGAAGGACATATACTTCAGGGAAGGGAGGGGACAACCTGTGTTGGATGGAAGAATGAGCATTCTGGAAAGCGTGCTGGCAATAAGAAAAGCAGCTTCTAGCATTCATTCATTGAGGCAGAGAGCAGGTGCCAAGGGCATGTTGGGGAGTAAAGACTGCATTGGCTGAGGAGACCCAGACTCTGCCCCGGATCATCTTGGCATAGCTGGTGATGCAGGACAGCTTTCCCCACTCTTACGCTGTATCTCTCCACCTCCCATGCCAGGTGAAGCAGTGTACGTTCGACCTGGCTGCTGAATCATATTTCCCTCTGACAGTTTTCTCCTCTTATGTTTGGGCAGTGCTTATAGTCCCTGCCACATCAATAAAGTATTTTCCTAATTTGAATTTATGTGAGTATTTGTGCAGATTTATCCATGTGTAAGAGCATCTGCATGCGAGACGTATTTATTTAAAGAGGGATGTGTGAGTGTGTACCAATAGCCAGGAGTTACAAACAAGTTGGTATATCCATGCTAATCTTGTTCTGTTGATCCTCCTATTGACTTGTACAGCACCCAGCACACTGGTGCAACAATGTTTCTTGTTCTGATTTTTCAAATGTGACAGCAGTTCTTATGAAGCTCCACAGGTTGCTTGGCATCTCTGAAAATCAAGTCTTAAGCAAATGCTCCAATGATGATAAAAGCAAGACAAGTTGCACAGCTTCCCTGCAGTGTGATTCTCCTGGCAGTGTACCTGTGGGCACAGACTGAGAATGCTGCTGGAGCGTCTAGGGCCCTGGATGTCCCAACTTTCCTAAAAGCTTGATGACTGGGCTACGAAGTGCAGTGGCAGATTAAGTAGCACTGAGATTAGGGAAGGTTGAGGCAGTGATATTGCTGAGCATCAGATCAGCCTTTTTAGTTTTGGCAAATGGGAGACATACAGTAATTTGTCATGTTCACTGCTAGATACATGCTGCAAGTATATCTTAGCTCAATCTTAAATGCCTGTCCCAGACTAGTCTGTTGTCACCCTGTTGTGGTGAAGGCTGGCTGATTGCTCCCTGTGGTCTCCTGAAGGCTTTGCACTGATGTGGTCTGGCTGTGGCTTCATCCCCATCTATGTCAGTCTTTTGTCTTGCTTTCTGATATTTGTCTTGTACTCAGTTGTTTTTGTAGCTGCAGGTTTTTTCCCCTCTTTCTCTTTGATCTTTCTGTGGTCTACTGAGCCTGTTCATAAGCTTAATGGAGAAAATGTTTTGAGAGTTTTCCTTCCTTTCCTTGAAACATTTTTTTTTGGGGGGGTGAAGGAAAGAAGGCAAATTATCATCACTTTACCTGTCTTGCCATTTCCCTATCTTGAGAATAAGGACGAGAATGTGTTTCTTGATCTGTCTCTATATTGGCCTGTATTTCTGTCTGCAGATGAGTGATACTTGGTCTCAGATTCATTGCAGGCTAATGGCATATCCAGAATGAGTCTCTGCTTTGCTCAGAGCTCGGCAATGAACTTAAAAGCATGTATCCGCCATGGAAATAGGTCAAATCCAGATTTGCGTCTAGAAAACATGAATGCATTGAGTTAATGGAATTTACACCAGGGACAGATCTGTCTCAGCCGTATGTCCCAGAGCTAACTTGCTTCCCTCCCACCTTTTGAGACCGCTAATGAAGCAATATCCCCTGCAGAGAAAGCAGTATGTTAAAATAGGATTGTCGTATCCCAAGAGAATGGGTGTTAGCAGCAGAACAGAAGGAGAGAGAAAGCTAATGGAAATCAATGTACGTCAGGACCTGATCTATGCTATTAAAATTGATAAAAGTTTTTCAGAGCCATGAAATTTGAAGTCCAGAACACATTCAATCAAGTTTTCAGAGTATCCAAGTTCAAGAGTTTTTCATTGTGTTGCATTTTATAGCTTCTAAATTTTCTCTGACATATCCTAATTTATTTTGATTAAACACTGTGGAAGCTGGGATAGCTGGACCATTTCCCTTGCCTTGGTTACCGGAGCATCCTGAACGCCTGAATCCCATGAGCCTGCTGGGGAGAGAAGAGGGGCAGATCTGTCTTTAGCCCTGACTGCGGGCTGGGGAGTAGAGTGATGGGTAATGAAGGATAAGGAAGTTGACTGCTGCTCAAATGTGGGCATCATGCTTGTTAACTCCTAGAATATCGTGTCCTAATTATTATAATTAGTGATTTGATGAGGATCTGTTGACATAATGTTCCTCGAGGGACAGTAAGGAGGAGGATTGCCCAAGCAATGAAGCTACTAAGTGGTCTGCTACAAAGACAATGTTTTCTACATCAAGTACGGCAAAGCAAAGTTAAAGGCATGACTGATAACTGATAGCCTGATCTGCTGGACATTAGTGGCTGGTTACAGGTGGAAAAAATGCAGCAACTCAATAGCTTGCAAGTCAAATCTGCATTAAAATCTTAATGATGATGAGGGTGAAGGAGATGCTTAGATCCTTACCTAGAGCTATCACTGCAGAAACTATTGCTGGTGTGCAATGCAGTTTCAATGGTTTTTCGAGTTTAACGGAAGCTTTATTATGGCTACAATGAACATAGTATCTCTCGGCTCCTGATGCAATTCAATCAAAAAGGAACCAACAGTGAGGTGGGGGAAAAAAACACATAAATCCTTAAATTCTATATAAAAATAGATAAAAGCAACTGGCTTAAAGGATTTTATTGAGCCTTATTTAAGTTTTTTATTTTTTAAAGGAGAGGAAGAGGAATTTAGTACACACAAACTCTTTTACCTTTTTCATCAAAGGGTCATAAATTTTAGTTCAGGTCTAGATCAGAGGTAGATTCAAAAGGTTACCAGTAGGGGGGAAATAATCTGAATACGGGAGGTGGGAAGGAAGGCCACCAATACAGTGTCCCCAGCATCCTCTATTCGCATTTCCCTCTGCTTGCAAGATATCAAACAGAAGGGAATGTTTGAAATAATACATCCATTGAGATACCTTCACTGCCTGTCAGATTTGCTCTAAGAGGATTGTGCTTATTACACAGTGGTAAGGTTTTTATATTCATAAAATTACTCTGGAGAAAGCAAAATAAAAAGAGGTAGGAAGGAAACGTGCCTCTCTTGCCCTGGAATGGGGCTGGGCAAGAAATTAAAATTCTGCCCTGTGTTAGCCTTCAGCAAAGAACCTTTCTACCTGGTTTGGGCATAGCTGGGGCAGGGTAAGAGTGAAAAATCTGAAATTGTGAGGAAAGAATATGATGGTGGCAGGGATCTATGAGGTTGCAGTATTTGTGGTACTGTGGGCTAGCTGTGTCCCTCAGGGTTGTTAGCTATCCAAGGCAGTGGTACCTCTTTGGCCAGGAGAGTAAGGGGTTTGGTTTTTCTGAGCTCTCGTATCTCCTCGCCGAGGCTACTGGATCTGGACAGGAGCTCTGCCCAGCTCCAGCCATCAGCCTGGTGGACAAGCAGGAATGTGCTCCTGTTCCTTGGCGTGTAGGTAATGGACCAGTGAGACCAGTAGCTTTAAGACAATGGAGAGACAGAGCTGCTTTCTGGGAGGACAGCTGGAGCATCTGATGGCTCTAGCCTGTCTCTTTCCTATCTCTCAGCTTGATCCAGTACCATCTTCTCATCCTTTCGTCACTGATCCTTTGTTCATCCCACATTTTCAGTGACTACCTTGATTCTTGTTTGTAGTTTCAGATGCTCAGTCTTTATCTTGACTTCAGATGTTGGCTCCAACTTCAAGGCTTGCCCACCTGCACCCATGTCCTGTACAACTGTATCTCTCTGAGATAAGAAGAGTTGTCCATATCACAGGTTAGGCAGATGTTCTCCTTGATATTCTGAGATCCTTCAAAGAAAAATTCTACAAGTGTTCTGTGTTTTTATTGTTATGAGCATAATCGGGCAAATCCAAACCCCGAGCATGCACTGAAAAGATGAAAAGCTTTGAAGATGAAAAGCGTTATAAAAAGGGGCTAAGCATTTCTACTGTAGAAGGATGAAGATGCCTTTTCTCTCTGAATAACTCCGTTTCCATGGGAGGCCCTGCCTCAGGGTTGCACCTCTGCTGCTTTGGACAGAGACAGAAACCACGTCTCCTTCCCTCTTGCTTTCATTATTTCAGTCTGTATCTGTCAACAGTTGAGTGTTAACAGTCTACTTGGGCAGCAGTTTAATATAATGCCTTTTCCTTATCATGCCTGTTTCTCATTTAATCTTTCAGTCATAATTATCTAATATTAATGTTCTCATCATTATAACATTCATGGGAAGACAGCGGGTTTTTGTCCGCAGAGACAAGGATCTCTGAAATTAATATAATACTTGTTCAGGATTGATTTTAGCCTTACAGTTGCCCTCAGCCAGAGGGACCAATCTGTTTAAAAATATCAGATACTAATTACCCAAAGCGCCGTTATTCAGCTGTAGGATTGAGTGAAGATGTCCTTCATACGTCACACACACCTACGTATCATTGCAGGCTTCATTGTTTTTATGTGTCGTAAGAATGTCAAGAGATATTTTATATCCATTCAAGAAAGGAAAGGAGAGAGTGACTGTCTCTGGGAACTGAGATATGCAGAAATGGCATCCATTTTTCTTGCAATGAGGTATTTGGGAAAATGGGCACCAATCTTGTTCCCACCTTCCTTCAGAGTTCTAAGAGAAGGTGATGTCTACATTTGGAGGGGTGATAATGTATTAAAGAAAAAAGGCTATGGCCTGTGAAGCTTTGGATATGCAGGATGAAGTTGTCTTCCTGGTGTAGATAGTTCATAACTGCAGAGTCTTAGTTGTGGGTCTTAGTTTTAACTGCCTTGTACTCCAAAAACTGTGGAGAAAGCTGGCTGCTGGATCTGATACTGTGAGCCGGTATCAGGAAATAAGTTAGTATGGGGAGAGGGAAGCAGAATGTGGGGTTTCTTTACCCTTTGCTTTCTCCTGATGTAAGTTGAAAATCCTTCCTAGAAAAGATAACAGAAGTAGTTGACTCCTGGCTAAATGCAGCTCCAAATAGACATATCATACCTCCCTAAATTGATTGCATTTCTCCATATGGCGTTCAGCCCACACACTTTCTGTGCTAACTGGGTGTGACGCATTGCTGGGAAATGTGAAACACGACAGCAGCAGGTATACGATACAGGTCCATAAAGACCCGGTTTCATTGGTTTGCAGCAGAATGTAATGCTGCCGTTGCTGGGGCATAGCTAGCTTGGCGATAACGAATCTTTGATAGGAGTATAGACCTGCATTAATGGAGATGTGACAAATCCTCTCTTTTTTGGGTTTAATTCATCAGAAGCCAAACAGTTTCTATAAAATTTCATTGGATAATCCATAAAAATATAGGTAACAAATGTCACCTCTTTACATGAAATAGTGAATTATTTACTGGAAACTGACTTGAAAGCTGGGTATATTTAAAACCTCATGACATGCTTAGCTCATCTGTTCTAAGCATTTCAGACTTTTCATTTTAAAAGAGCGGCATTAAAAAGAGACACATTTGTGCCAAAGGTTAGAATGGGGCCGGTATGCAGCTGTGGTCATGGACTGATGTGAGTACAGGAACCCTGGCAGCTCCATGACTTATGAATCTGATGCTAGAAATTACAGGAAAGTGAATTTTAACCTCTGTGTCCAGAAATGGAGCGGGGTGGGGTGTGTGCTGTGGAGTGGTTTTTTTTTTTTCTTTGATTTTCTGCTACTTCCATGAGGAAAGTCTGTTGTTTTAAATGGCTTTGAAATTGTTCTGTAAGCGAGTGTGCAAATCCATGAGATTTGGTGTGCTCCCAGCCGTTTTTAGAACATGTAAAAACATAGTTTTAAAGAAACTTTTGCTGTCAAAAATGGTTTCTCTTGTGAAAGTTTTTGTGTACAGTACACATGTAAAAAACATGTGTCCTGTATTTAGAACATGTAAAAACATCGTTTTAAAGAAACTTTTGCTGTCAAAAATGGTTTCTCTTGTGAAAGTTTTTGTGTACAGTGCCAGTGTTTGACTCCCCAAAAATGTAAGAAATCACTTTCTTTTATTTTTCATCTCTCTTCTTTTCTCTGTGTTGATGAAAAAGTGTTTTTCTCCGGGAAATATTTGTGACGGAAAAAATACCGACTTCCATCTCCTTTCTTGCCCATCATCTCTTTTCTCTCTTGCCCTCAAGGTCATGCAATAGCTTGTGTTCACCAAAGTCAAGGAGTTATGTAGGATTAAAGCAAAAGGGAGTGAAGTCAGAAGTTTTGCACGGAGAGGTGTATCTGTGGATGTTCAGATACTCTATTTTAGGACTGGGTTGTGCAAGTGCTGAGAAACATGCATCGTTAGTTGTCCCATGAACTTCAGTAGCACTGTTCATCATGCTGCCTTGGCTTATTTGTCAATACAGGCAGATCTGTGATTTTTTGTAGGCTGCTGGAAGGCTCCACACTCAGAATTTATTTGCTCCTGACAACCTTTGCTGTATTCCCTTCCAAATGCTGCTGTCAGGATCCAGTGCTGGTCGTGTGATGTAGCCAAATATCTATCTACTTGCCATTCCCCAGCACAGCAGGGTCAATAATTAAAGCCCTTTATTCTTATCCCTTACATAGCCAAATAGTGAAGTAATTGGAGGCTCCCACAGGCCACATGGAAGTCTGAAATGGCTGCTAGTTCCATTAATTTTCTTCATGTGTTATCAAGACAGGTGCAGAATGAGCCTAATTAAGCTCAGAGGTTCAGAAGGAGGAAGGAGCTGATTTCCCCCCCCCCCCCCC